>Ga0163144_10000286_pt1 | contig 116225 bp, 86 predicted proteins | sample OliLak19BULKMAT1_FD_123175 | JGI IMG/M metagenome (GOLD analysis project Ga0163144, IMG submission 123175) | Freshwater microbial mat bacterial communities from Lake Vanda, McMurdo Dry Valleys, Antarctica - Oligotrophic Lake LV.19.BULKMAT1 | ecosystem: Environmental > Aquatic > Freshwater >...
ACCTCACCTCGCACCCCTTCGCGCCCTTCGCGCCCTTCGCGCCCTTCGCGCCCTTCGCGCCCTTCGCGCCCTTCGCGCCCTTCGCGCCCTTCGCGCCCTTCGCGCCCTTCGCGCCCTCCCCCATGTACCCCACCCGCCTCCTCCTCATCCTTTTCGCCATCCCGGCCGTGCTGTCGTTGGGGCTGGTTGTCGATGAGTCCTGGCTGGTGGCGCTGCTGCTGTTCGACGCCGTGCTGGTGGGACTGGTCGGACTCGATGCGCTGGTCGGTCTGCCGGGACGGCGACGGTTGCGCTGCGAGGTGCAATTGTCGCGCACCTGGTCGCTGGGCCGCGGCGAGACCGTCACCGCCCTGATCGACAATCTCGGACGGCTGGGCTGGCGCGCGCGGGTAGTCCTCGATCTGCCGCCGTCCTTCAGCGTCGACGACGCCCAGCGCGAGGTCGCCCTGAGCGGACGCAGCCGCGTCGAGATCGCCTTCCGGGTCACCGCCGGCGAACGCGGCGTCTTCACCGCCAACGGCGTGCATATCGCGGTCACCAGCCGGCTCGGTCTGTGGCGCCGCCACCGCCGCTTGGGCGATGCCGTGACCGTGCACATCTATCCCAACCTCAAGCAACTCGGCGACTATGCGCTGCTGGCGCGCACCAACCGCCTGGCGCTGATCGGGGTGCGCCGCAGCCGGCGTCTGGGCGGCGATACCGAATTCGAACGCCTGCGCGACTACCACAGCGACGACGCCATCGGCCGGGTCGACTGGAAGGCCACCGCGCGGCGCGACCAGCTCACCGTGCGCGACTATCAGACCAGCCAGAGCCAGAGCGTGATGCTGATGGTCGATTCCGGGCGGATGATGGTCGGCCGCTCGCCCAGCGCCGGCGGCACTACCGCCAGCCTGCTCGACCACGCCATCGATGCCGCGCTGATGCTCGCCTTCGTCGCGCTCAAGCAGGGCGATCGCGTCGGCCTGATCGCCTACGCCGACGGCGTCAAGCGCTTCGTGCCGGCGCGCGGCGGCATGCGCCAGTTGAACCTGCTCATCCACGCCCTGCACGACGTGCAGCCGACCCTGGTCGAGAGCCGCCACGAAGACGCCTTCACCATGCTCGAACGCCGTGAGCGCAAGCGCACCCTGGTGGTGGCGCTGACCCACGTCCTTGACGACGTCAACGCGCTCCACCTCCAGCGCCACTGCGCCAACCTGGTCGGCCGTCACCTGCCCCTGGCCGTGCTGCTGCAGGACCACGATCTGCACGATCCCCTGCGCGCTGCGCCCGAGGACGAGTTCGGCTTCTGGCGCGCCGGCGCCGCCGCGCATCTCGTCAACTGGCGCCAGCAGATCATCGCCCGCCTCACCGGCGCCGGCGTCCTCGCCCTCGACCTGGCGCCGGAACGGCTGACCGCGGAAGTGGTCAGCGCGTATCTCCGGGTGAAGGCGAAGCATCTGTTGTAGCACGAGGGCGCGAAGGGCGCGAAGGGCGCAAGCCTGGGACCGCGCGCCGCTGGCGCGCACGAGGCGCATTCCGACCTGGCCCCGAATCGTGCCCGCCCTCGCGCCCTCTCAACCGATTGCGCCCGCACCCGTTGCCCCAACCTCCGCGCATGCGCGTCACCGACGCTCTCGACCAGCACGCCCGCGAGCGCCCCGACGCCCTCGCCGCGGTCGACGCCACCACCCGTCTCGATTGGTCCGGTCTGCGCGGCCGCGTCGATGCCGTCGCAGCCGCGCTGTGCGCCCAGGGTCTGGTGGTCGGCGACCGCGTCGCCCTGATCGCGTCCGACGGCGTCCCGGCGCTGGTCGCGGCGCTGGCCGTGCTGCGCGCCGGCGGCGTGCATGCGCCCCTCGACCACAGCCTGGCTGCGCCCGAAATCGCGGCTGCGGTCGCCGCCCTGCGCGCGCCGTGGACGCTGCGCCTCGACGACGTCGGCGCGCCGAGCCTGGAGTCCACCGGCCAGGAGCGCGGCGCCGACCCGCTCGGCGCGGGCGAGAGCGCCTACGTGCGCTGTTCCTCGGGCACCACCGGCACGGCCAAGGGCGTGGTGCTGTCGCACCGCACCATCCGCGACCGCGTCGCGGCCGCCGATCGCGGCCTGCGCCTCACCGCCGATGACCGCGTGCTGTGGCTGCTGCCCATGGCCTACCACTTCGCGGTGTCGATCCTGCTCTACGTCCAGCGCGGCGCCGCCGTGGTCTTCGGCAACGCCCTGCGCGCCTCGACCACCGCCGCCAGCGCGCGCACGCACGCCTGCACCTTCGCCTACGCCAGCCCCTATCACATCCGCCGCCTCGCCGATCTGCCCTCCGGCCACGACCTGCCGCCGACGCTGCGCCGCGTGGTCGCCACCACCACCGCCCTCGACGCCACCGCCGCCGCGGATTTCCGTGCCCGCCACGGTCTCGGCGTGCAGCAGGGGCTGGGCATCATCGAAGTCGGCCTAGCGCTGCTCAGTCCCGGCGCACCCGGCGAATGTCCCGGCGACTTCGGTCCGCCGCTGCCCGACTACCGCGTCGCCATCCTCGACCCGGCCGGCGATTCCGTGCCGCCCGGCATCACCGGCGAACTCGCCATCGCCGGCCCCGGCCTGCTCGACGCCTACCTCGATCCCTGGCGGCCGCAGGGTGCCGTGCTGCACCGCGGCTTCTTCCGCACCGGCGATCTCGCCGTGCTCGACGCCACCGGCGGCGTGCGCCTGCTCGGCCGCAGCAAGGACGTGATCAACGTCGGCGGCGTGAAGGTCTTCCCCTGCGAGGTCGAGAGCGTGCTCGCCGCCCACCCCGCCATCGCCGCCTGCCGGGTGGCCGCGCGCCCCGATGACCGCACCGGCGAGCAGATTCACGCCGAACTCGTGCTGCGCGGGAACGCTGACGCAGTCCCCGCCGATTTCGCCGCCTGGTGCGCCGAACGCCTGGCACCGCTGAAGCGCCCGGCGGCGATCACCGTGGTGGCGGAACTACCGATGACCGGCAGCGGGAAGGTGCGGCGGGGATAGAGCACGGCGCGTGCGGAAGGTGAACCGGGAGGACGTGGCAACCAGCGAACGCTGCGGGCTTCGCACCCGTCACCCCTGATCTGCTCCATCGATAAACCACAGCCCCGCCCACACTTTGTGGTCGATCAGCGCGCCGCCGGTGGCCTGGGCGCGCAGGAAGGCGGGGACGTCGGCGAGGGGGATGGCGTGCACCGCGATGCGCTCCCCGTCCACGCCGCCGCCAGCTTCCACCTGCTCGGCGCCGTCGGCGTGCCACAGCGCCACCACCTCGCTGGTCAGTCCTGCTGAACTGGGGCCGGTGGTCAGCAGCGTCCAGCGTGGCGCGGCGTAGCCGGTCTCTTCGAGCAATTCGCGCTGCGCCGCCGACTGCGCCGCCTCGTCGCCCTGGCCGGGGTCGTCGCCGACCAGGCCGGCGGGCAGTTCGACGACGATGCGGTCGACCGGCGCGCGGTGCTGCGCGATCAGCACCAGGCGGCGGTCGGTGGTGACCGCGACGATGGCGACCACGCCGCTGGCGTTGCGGCGTTCGACCAGTTCCCAGCGGCCGGACTTGACCAGACGCAGGAAACGGCCTTCGGCGAGGATGGTGCGGTCAGGGCGTTCAACAGGCATGCGTGGTCCTTGGTGAAGCTGGCGCAGCATGGTTCAAGCGGCCGGGAGGCGCAGTTGATTCCGCACCTCGACGAGGATGCGGACGAGCAGGTTACGGCCCTGCCCGCTGCTGCTGAGGCCCAGGTCAGCGGACATCGACCACCTCGTCCGCCATCACCACATCGATGCGGGCAGCGAAGAGCGAATCGAGCGCGATCGCGCAGTCGCCGGGCTTCAGCTCGACGCCGCGGCAGCCATCGAGGACGACCCGGGTGGCCAAGCCGAGCGCGACGGCGTCGAGGGTCGTGGCCTTCATGCAGTAGTCGGTGGCCAAGCCCATGACGGTGACCGCGTCGACGTGATGCCTGCGCAGCCAGTCGGCGAGGCCGGTGGTCTTGCGGCGGCCGTTGTCGACGAAGCCGCTGTAGCTGTCGACGGTGCGGTCGGTGCCCTTGGGAAGGACCGCGGCGATGCGCGTGCGATCTAGGCCGGCGTGCAACTCGGCGCCTGGGGTGCCCTGGACGCAGTGCGCTGGCCACAGCACCTGGGGCAGGCCGGCCAGCTCACCGAGGTCGAATGGCTTACCGCCGGCATGGCTGCGGGCGAAGCTGCCGTGGTCGGCGGGATGCCAGTCCTGGGTGGCCACCACCAGCGGGAAGCGCGGCATCAGCCGATTGGCCACCGCGATCACCTCGTCACCGTGCGGCACCGCCAGGGCGCCGCCGGGGCAGAAGTCGTTCTGGAGGTCGACCAGGATCAGCGCGTGCATGACCGGGCCTCAGAAGTTGACGCGAAGCGCGGACGGGCGCGATTCACTGCACGGACGCTCGACCGTCGCGGGAACCGCTCTCGCAAGTCGCCGACGACGGCGACCGTGCCGGACGACCGGCACGCCCGGCGCGACGCCGCCGGCCCTCTCGTGGCGATGCTCGGCGCTGCGCGCCTGCGCTCCGCCACTGCCGGGTAGCGTCGGCGAGGCCCTGCCCGCCGACGCGAATTGCTGACGCTCAATGGGCGTTGCGCGGTCGGCCGCGCGGGGGCGCACCCCCGCGCCCCCCTGAGGCTGGGCCGGAACCTTTCCGCGCGCGGCGAATGATTCATGTCCAGCCTCTCACAGTTCGAAGAGGAACCCGCGCTTGACCAGCGCGCGGTATTTGCGTTCGTCGAAGCGGTAGAGCCGGGCGGCGCGGTGGGCGACGTCCTGCTCGACCTCGTCGAGTTCGTCGAGGAGATCGAGGGCGAGGACCTTTTTCCGGAAGTTGCGTTTGTCGAGTTCGCGGTCGAGCACGGTCTCGTAGAGGTGCTGCAACTGGCTGAGCGTGAACTTGGGCGGCAGCAGTTCGAAGCCGATAGGTTGCCAGCGCAGCTTGCCGCGCAGGCGGATGAGGGCGGTCTCGGCGATGGCGTCGTGGTCGAAGGCCAGGCGCGGCAGGTCGTCGACCGCGAACCAGGCGGCGGCGCTGGCGTCAGTGGCGGCCTGGACGCGGTGGTCGCTGAGGCGGACCAGGGCGTAGTGGGCGACGCTGACCACGCGCTCGCGCGGATCGCGATCGACGGCGCTGAAGGTGTAGAGCTGTTCCAGGAAGACCTTGTCCAGGCCGGTCTCCTCGCGCAATTCGCGCAGCGCGGCGGTCTCGACGCCCTCGTCCATATGCACGAATCCGCCAGGCAGCGCCCAACGTCCGGCGAAGGGCTCGATGCCGCGCTGGATCAGCAGCATCTGCAATCCGGCGTCGTCGAGCCCGAACACCGCGCAGTCGACGGCGACGGCGGGGCGGGGGTGCTGATAGGTGAACGGCATGGCTTGGTGTCCGACGCACACAGAGATAGTGTCCGGTGGACACCAGGTCAAGACACCGCTGGCTGGCGTTCCCGACCACCCGGCTCAGCGGCCCAGGTGCTTGTCCTGTCGCCGCGCCCCGCCATCCTCCGCCCCTCGGAACCGAGATGCCCAATGAACCGGTGCTGGTCGCCATCCCGCCCAAGGGCGGCAGTCTCGACGACGTCTTTCGCAAGATCGTCGGACTGGGCTGGGTGCGTCCCGAGGTGGTCAGCGGCATCCGTGGGCTGATCAAGGGCGACAAGCGCCGGGTGAAGCTGGAAGAGGGGCTGATCGCGCTGTGGCGCGAGCATGGGCGCACCGCTGAGGGCACCATCCGCGCCGCCGACCACGCCGGTCATGACATGGACGAGGTCGACCAGGCGCTCAAGCGCATGCGCCGCTGGCGCTCTGACGACGGCGCCGAGCAGCTCGACTACACCGGCAAGAGCGGGGTCGAACTGCTGCTCGACACCCTGCGCCACGACAGCGATCCCGAGGTCCGCGAGGCGTCGCTGGCGCTGCATCTGCAGCTTGATCTGACCCGGCCGGGGCGGCCGAGCCGGATGGTGTTCAACCACCTCGAGTTCAGCACCACGCGCGCCAACGGCGGCATCGTGCGCGGTGTGCTCATGGGCACCGATCACGAGGTGACGCCGACCTACCTGCGCAAGCACAAGCGCGATCTGTCGCTGACCTGCTACGACGCCTTCCACAACACCCTGCTCGACGCCCTCGACACGCCGAAGGTGCGCAACTGGCGCGAGCTGATGGCGCACCTCATCGAGGCCAACACCGACGTGCGCATCCTCGGCAGCCTCGGACTCGACGACTACCTCGGCCACTGCGTGCTCATGCGCCGCGATGTCGCCGCGAAGACGCGCGCCCTCGGTGGCGGGCGGCGCTGGGCGGAGAACGCCGACGATCCCAAGCTGGCCATGCTGCGCGGGGCGCCGGTGCTGATCGATCCGCAGTACGAGGAGGTCTACGCCTGCCTGCTCGACGCGCAGAAGCACGGCATCCGTTTCGCCGTCGGTCCCAAGGACATCGAGCGCATCTGCGCCGAGGAGGGCCGCACCGCCATCTACATCGTGCGTTCCGGCGGCACCGTCGCCTGCATGCCCGGGCTGTGCGTGGTCGGCGAGGAGCTGATCACCTCGGAGACCATCGTCGCGGTCAACCAGGAGCGCGTGCAGCACAACCCCTGGGTCGGGCAGCTCATCGAGGCGCTGGCACCGTCGGCGAATGCCGACCACGTCGAGACCTGGCGCAGCAAGCTGGCGGCGAAGCTCGGCGATCGGCTGGTCCTGTGAGCGGCGACAAGAAGATCATCATCCCCGGCACCGATAAACCGGGCTCGCTGGCCAAGGTGATCGAGATGCTGGTCGACCAGCAGCGGGTGGCGACGGTGATCGTGCGCCGCGGCGAACGCTTCCTGCTGAAGCTGGTGGAGCTGCGAAAAGAGGTGCTGGTCGGCGAGGTGCGATGCCTGCACTGGTCGCCGGAGCAGGGCCGTGAGATCTACCTCGGCTGCAACCGCGACCAGCAGTTCGCCGAGAACCGCCGCGAGATCCTGCTCGCTGACGCGATCGAGAAGTTCGCGAGCAAGGCGCATCGCTACCGCGTCTACATCCCCATCGACGAGATCACCGCGGTCTACGAGGACATCGACGACCGCTACGACCAGACGCCGTTCCTGCCGCTGCCCTGAGCGGCTGCCCGTCGGCAGCGCGCAGCGCGGACCTCACGGTGCGTGCTGGGCAATTGTGGGATCTCTCGATGTTGCGGGCGGCCATGGTCGTCCGCGATTATGAGTCATAAGATATTGATATAAATAATCTTGCGACCGATTCGATGGCGCGGCCACGTCCGCGGATTCTCATCCAGCTCGTCGACTCCCTTCATGCCGGTCTCATTTGCGGTCGTTAACTTCACGGCCATGACGACAGCGCACCGCGACCACGACGCCGCGACCCGCGCCAACCCGTCCGCACTGGAGTCCACCATGTCCGCTCCCCGCCGCCTCCTCCTCCTCGCCCTGTTGGTCGCGACCGTCGCGCCGGCCGCCTACGGCGCCCATGTCGCACAGGCCTATCAGACCGAGCGCCAGGAATGGGTGCCCGGGTACTGGCAGGGTCACGGCTGCCACCGTTCCTTCGTGCCGGGCTACTACCGCACCGTGGTGGTGGCGGTGAACTATTGCCCGCCGCCGGTGTACCAGCCGGCTTATCAGCAGCCCGTCTACCAGCCGGCGTACCAGGAGCCGGTCTACCAGCCGGTCTACCAGCCGGTCTACCAGCCGGTCTGTCAGCAGCCGGTCTACCAGCAGCAAGTGTACGTGGATCGTCCGGTGTATGTCGATCGTCCGGTCTACGTCCAGCCGCAGCCCCGCGTCGCAGTGGCGGTGCAGGTCGGTGGACGCGGGAGCCTGCCGCGGCCGCCGCTCCCGCACGAAGTGGTGCAGCACATCGCCCGCGATGTGCGCTCGCTGCCGCGGCCGCCGCTCCCACACGAACTGATCCGCGACCTGTTCCGTAAGTGATCCTGGCACGGCGAACGGGGGCGGGGGCCGTTGGCCTCCGCCCCCGTTCGTTGGCGATGGAGGGAATGGGATGGGCACGTCGCACGTGGAAGGTTCGACCGGTGCCAGGTCATGGGTGGCGGGCGTGATTACGGAGCGAATTGCCGGAAACGACGGAGTCTAAGCGGAATTGTAGCTGATTCCGACAGCCGGGACTTGGCGCTGTGCAGCACAGTGCGGTACCTTCCCCTGCCCCGGAGGCCCGATGCGTCCGCTCTCCCGCCTGCTTTGCCTCATCACGACGGTCGTCGTCATCGCTGCCGCCGAGCAGGTCGAGGTCTTCCTCCCCGGAGGTGAGAGCGTGGTCGGCGAGGTCATGGCCGAGACCGAGGACACCATCAGCGTGCGCCGCGCCATGAACGGCGTGGTCGGCACCATGACCTACCAGAAGCGGCAGATCATCAAGGTGGTCTCGGTCGGCGACCAGTATCAGGAATGGCTGGGCAAGACGCCGCAGACCGCCGAGGCGCAGCTTGATCTCGCGCGCTGGTGCCTGGGCAAGGAACTGCGCGCGCCGGCGCGTGCCCACGCCGAAAAGGCGCTGGCGCTGGATCCGCGCTTCACCGAGGCGCGGCGCCTCATGGCCCAGCTCGGCTTCATCCAGATCGATGGGAAATGGACGTCACGCGACGACTTCCTGGCGACCCGCGGCCTGGTGGAGGCCAACGGACGGATCATGACCACTGAGCAGGCGGCGGGGATCGACGGTGTCAGCAAGGAACGCGCGGCGGCTCAGCTGGTTGCGCGCCAGGGCGAAGGACGCCTGGCCCAGATCGACAAGGAACTCGCGTTCGCCAAGGCTCGCGTCGACCTCTTCGCCAAGGAGCGCCCGATCGTGCAGGCCAAGGCGCAGGAGTTGGAGACCGCGCAGAAGGCGCTCGATGCCGCCAAGAAGCGCGCCGTGACCGCTGACGAACGCGCCGCTGCCGCCGCCCGCGGTGGCAATCAGGTTCAGGGCAACGGCAAGCGCGGCGGCGGCGGCAATGCCGCGGTGGCGGCGCAGGAGCTCGCCCACAAGGACTACGAGACGGCTCAGGCCAGCTTGCGCAAAGCCGAGATCGCTGCCGGTAGCGCCAAGACGCGCCTGGCCGAGATGGATCGCGACATCCCCGGCCTGCACGCCAAGGTCGCCGAGCTCGGCAAGGTGCGCCCGCAGGCCTTGACGGACAGCGATGCGGCCAAGGCCAAGCTCGCCGAGGTCGAGGTCCGCCTGCAAGCCGCCATGGCGGTCATCCAGATGCCGACCGGTCTGCCGCCGGAACTGGTGGCGACGGCGAAGTAGAGGGAGGAGGGGGGCGGGGATCGGACGGCCGGACGCCCGTGCGGCGGCACGCCGTTGGGAGTACGCTGTGACGGAATCGCGAACGGCGGCGCTCCACTTCTCGTCGATCGTAGGTTTCCGTGCAATCGCTCCCGCAAGTCGCCGGCGCCGGCGACCGTGCCGGAAGACCGGCACGTCCGGCGCAAGGGCGCCGGATTGCTGACGCTTTCGGCATGCCGCATGACCGGCGATGCGGGGCGGCCCCCGCACCCCCTTGAGCGGCCGACCGGGAGCGTGCGGGTTCGTCGAGAGGTGCCGCGGCCGCTCAGGCGTAGCTGTGCAGACCCGCCAAGCGGACGTTCACCCAGTACCAGTTGAACACCATCACCACCATCGCGAACAGCGCGACCCAGGCGGTGGCGGCGCCGCGATGCTGGGGGCGTACGGCCAGGCGCAGGTGGACCAGGGCGATGAACACCACCCAGGTGAGCAGCGCGAAGACCTCCTTGGGATCCCAGCCCCATGGCCGACCCCAGGACACCGCCGCCCACACCGCGCCCAGGCATAGGCCGACCCACAGCACGATCATGGCCAGGGCGTTGATCGCGAAGTTGGTGCGATCCCAGGCCAGGCAGCGCGGGTCGTCCCAGCGCAGCCAGATGCGCATGAGCAGGTAGACCAGGGACATCAGTCCGGCCAGGGCGATGATCCCGTAGCTGCTGACGATGCAGGAGGTGTGCACGCGCAGCCAGAATTCGGAGAGGATCGGCATCGCCGGGCTGATGAAGGCATTGATGTCGTGCACTTCGAGGAAGGCCTGGGCGAGCACGATGAGCATGCCGAACAAGGCGGCGGCCAGGGCGAGGGCGCCATGCATGCGCAACGTTCCGGCAACGGCTGGCGGCGTCGCGCCGGCGGCCATTCCGCCGACGGCGCCCGCCGCTGCCAGCGCCGGCCGCGTGCGCATGCTGGCCAGCACGACTTCGCCGACGATGGCGAGCAGGCTGCTGAGCAGCGCCGCGAAGGCCATCGACTCGTAGAGGTTCGAGAGCGGGATGCGCTGGGCGAGTTCCCAGCGCATGAAGAAGGCGGCGAGCTGGCCGAGGACGCCGAGACCGAACAACGCCAGCCCCAGCATCAGCGGCAGGCGCAGCCGCCCGATCGAACCCAGCGCCAACAGCGGCACGGCGATCAGGAACAGGTAGGCGACCCAACTGAAGGCGTTCCAGCGCCAATAGGTCAGCTCGAGTTCGGTCGACAGCGTTGGCACCGCTTTGCCGCGCTTGGTCAGCTCCGCCGCGTGCAACTCGCGCAGGGTGGCACTGGCGGCGACGAGTGCGTCGATGCGCCCTTGCAGGGCGGCCTCGCCGGGGGCGGTGCGCGCGGCCAGGCGCTGGTCCGACCAGGCGGCGCCCAGGTCGTTCCACGCCAGCCAGGCGCGTTCGAAGGCGGCGTCGATGGCGCCGCGCTGGGCAGGATCAGCGAAGTCGCTGGCGGCGATGCGCAGCGACGGCCATTTTTCGCGCAGCACGGTGATCGCCTGCGCCACGCCATCGGCCTCCTCGGCGCCCAGGCCGATGGCCTTGGCGGCGGCGGCGGGATCGCGGACCAGCAGCGCGGCATCAGCGACCTTGCCGGCGCCGGCGGCCTTCCACAGCGGCCACAGGCCGATGCGGTTGACCAGTTCGTTCTCGTCGCGGGTCAGGCGCAGGCGCATGGCCGCCTCGGGCGGCAGCGGCAGCGCCGTCCAGGTCAGGTTGGCGTAGGCGTCGAGGGCGGCATCGAAGGCGGTGGACGAGCGGCTGCGTGCCAGATCGAGGTAGCGGGCGAGCGCCACCTCCAGATCAGGTGCGACCTCGGTAGGCGCGCGCCAGTGGTCGGGCCAGTAGGACGAGTCCGGGCCGGAGGGCAGCGCGAAGAGGGCGAGATCGCCGACCAGCCGGCTGGGGTCAATGGTGGCGCGGGCGCGGTGGATCTGGCCGAGCGACTTGTTCTTGCTGGTGAAGCGGCCGAGCTCTTCGATCGCGGTGATGAAGGTGGCCTCGTTGAGACGGTTGGGGGTGATGCGTCCCGATTCGCGCAGGGCCTTGCGGTCCTCCTCGGCAGCGGCCTCGGCGGTGGCGCGGGTGAGTGCGGCCTTGTCGCGGGCGGACTTGAGATCGCCGGTGGCGCGCGCGCGGGCGGTATCGAGGGCGGCCTGATCGATGCTGCCATCGGGTTTGCGGAAGTCCTTCTCGTCGATGTGGAAGCGCGCGTGATCGACCGCCAGCGCGGCACCATCGACCTTGATCGATGCCGCCAGATCACGGCGCACCTCGATGTGCTTGATCACCACGATGCGCTGGTTGAGGTAGGCCTGACGGCAGAAGACCAGATCGAGCAGGGCGCTGAGCGGGGTGTGGCCGGTGGCCAGCGTCTTGGTGCCGTTGAGCGCGTCGACGATCTCCATGCCATGCGCGTAGAGCGCTTTGTAGCGGCCGCCCTGCTGCACCGGCAACGCGGCGAGGGCGTCGAGTTTCAGCTTCGGCAGCAGCTCGGCGATCGGGCGCAGCGCGTGCTCCTGGCCGTGCGGAGACTCACCGGCGCCGATCTGGATGAGCAGGCCGGCGATCACGGCGAGGGCGATGCGGAGGGGAATGGCGGCGACGGAGACAGGCATCAGGGGCTCACGATCGGAACGTTGGCAGCCGCCACGCCGCTGGTGCCGGAGGGTGCGGGCGCGGCGCCGATGTAGCCGCCGCTATCGCCGGTGAGGAACCACAGCGCGGCGAAGATCGCGGCCAGGATGCCAGCGGCGAGCGCGCCGGCGCGGGTGCTGCCGGTGGCGGTGGCGATGCCGCTCCAGGCCATGCCCAGCGCGACCAGCATCGCGGACAGCAGCATCGCCATGCCCGCCGGCCGGTTGCCGACGCCGAGCACGGTGAAGGCCTCCAGCTGCGGATCCCAGCCGGACTGGAAGAAGAAGGTGTCCTTCCAGGCCAGGGGATGGTTCATGTGGATGGTGGCACGGTCGCGCGCCTCGGCGATCGGCGTGCCCGGTTCGGCGTAGCCGACGTCGCAGTAGAACTCCGACGGCGAGTCGCTGCCGGGTCGGCGCGGGACGTGGAAACCGGTCATCCACAGGTCGCCGGGCATGGTCATCGGCATGCGGCTGTAGAGCACCTCGAAGCCGCCGCCGTCGGGCATGGTGATGGGCAGCGGCCGGCTGGGATAGCCGCCGCCGAAGTAGGTGTCGCGGCTGCCCACGGCGCTGGCGGTGGGGACGTGCGGGTAGTGGGTGTAGGGCACCCAGGCCGAACGGCTGCTGGGATTGGGCCCGGTCGACGTCGCGGTGACCTGGATCCAGCTATAGTTGTTGCCGACATCCGACCGGCTACGCCGCTGCTCCTTCGGCACCGGCTGCGGTTCGCTCGACCACCGCGGCCGCTCGAAGGCGTTTTCGACCCGGATGCGCACCTGGCTGTCGACCCAGCGCACCACCACTTCCTTGCCCTTGGCGACGTCGTGGCGCTGGATGTTGGTGCCGGGCATGGCCATCCACAGTTCCTGGCGGCCATCGGGCCGGGTGAGGAACATCAGGCGGCTGCCCTTGAGATCCTCGCCGGTGAGGTCATCGCGTTCGGTGGTCAGGGTCGGGAAGCGTTCGCGCAGCAGGGACACCAGGCGCTCGGCCTCCTGATCATCGCGGGCGCGCAGCCAGGCGATCGGGCGCGCCAGGCAGGCCTCGGGACTGTCCAGGCGCGGCGGATAGCTCTTCAGCGGCTCGCCTTCGGGATGCGACAACGTGACTGCCAGGCAGGGCGCCACCGGCGCCGCCGGATCCTCGCGCACGCGTTCGGCCAGATTGGCGTAGGGGGCGAAGCCGGTGACCGTCCACCGCACGCCCTGCGCCTCGCCGCAGTCGATGGCCAGCGGCTTGCCCTGGTCGATGTGCGCGCCGTGGTCGTCGTAGCGCGGCAGGTGAGGGATGGGCAGCGGCCTGATGACCGATTCGGCCGTGGACAGCATCGGCTGCAAGGGGTCGCGCGCCGGCTGGTCAGTGGCGGCGCGCACCCACAGCGCCGGGCGGTCGACGTGATAGGCGCGCACCTCGGGCGCCGCCACCAGGCGGATGGCGCGCAGACGCGGATCGATGGGCTGCTTCACCCGTGCCTGCTGGTACCGCGTCAGGGTCGGTTGGCCGACGATGGCGCTGCCGCTCTGCTGACCGGTCAGGCCTTTCACCTTCCATTCCACCATGGTGCCCTTCTGGCCGGTGAAGCCCGGACTGATCAACGCGAAGTCCTTGGTGATCTTGGTGATCTCCAGACTGCGTTCACCGGCCACGGTGCGGGCGCCTTCGCTGAGCGCGACGCTGAGCAGGGTGGCACCGGCGGGATCGTTGACCACGACGCGTTCGGCGTCGGCGATCACCGCGGCGAATTCCTGGGGCAGGAAGCTGTTCGGCACCCGGCCCTGCACGGTGTACTGGGTCAGCTCGGGATGGTTCTCGATCAGCGTGGCGGTGAAGGGCAGTCCGTCGGGGAAGGTCACCTTGACCATGATCGCCCAGGCGGTCTCGCGGGTCGGTTTGTCGGCGGTCGTACGCTCGGGCGAGAGCACGCTCCAGCGCGGCATGATCATCTCGACCTCGGCGGCGGTCTCGCCGATCGCCGTCTTGAATCCCGGATTGGGCAGCAGGCGGGCAGAGCCGGTGGTGGTGGTGACCTCGACGTAGTGGCGCACCAGCAGCGCGTCGCCTTCGACCTTGAACGCGAAATACCATGAGCAGGTGATGACCATCAGGATCAGCGAGGCATGCGTGAGGTGGGCGCCGAAGCGCGACCAGCGCCAGGGGATGCGCAGCAGGCTGGCCAGGGTCAGGCAGAGGCAGATGACCGTCCACAGCACGGCGCTGAGCCAGCCGTTGAACCACTCCATCTCGTTGACTTCGAACCACTGGCGGATGAAGAACAGCGCCGAGCCGACGGTCTGGTGGATGAACACCACGGTCAGCAGAGTCAGCGAGGTCCACGGACTCGACATCACCAGGCCGAGTCGGCGCAGGGGCGAGACGCCGCGCGGTGGAGCGTCAGCGGCGAGAACGCGGTCGGTCATGCGGGTGTGTACGGTAGTGCAGCCCTCCACCACGCCAGTGCCTTCCCCAACGTCGTGTCGCCGCCGTGGCAACCGTGACCGACCATGCGCGAGGAGATCGCCGCCAAGCTGTCCGGCGGACCGCTGCGGGGATGGGCGGGATGAGACTGGCGGCCGCAGACAGAAGTCGCATCGTCCGCACCTACCAACGCCGTCGTCGTCGGCGATCGCGGCGCCGCGGCACGGCTGCGGCCGCCCGCCTCTTTCCCGCATACAGCATCCTTACTCACGCTGCCATCGTGTCTTACACACATCGACCTGAGTCTCCCGCGGAGCCACCGCCACGTCGTGACTTGAGTTCGGTTGCCAGGTATGGTGCCACCGCTGCGCCGGAGGGGTCGATGTCAGATCTGGTGCCGGTCCTGCTGGGAACCGGTGGGCTGTGCCACGGCGAGGTGTTTGTCTTCGAAGGCTACGCCGACGTGGTCATCGGACGCAGCCGGGCCTGCGACGTCAGCTTCCAGCGCTTCCACCGCTTCCTGGCGTTGACCGAGGCCGAACGCCTGGAATGCAGCTTCCTGGAGGGCGCGGTCAGCCGCCACCATCTGCGCATGCAGGTGCGCGGTACCGTTCTGCGCATCGAGAATCTGTCGACCAGCGGCACCTACGTGGTGTGGAAGCTGAATAACGGCATGGTCCGGCGGGCACGCCTCGAAATCGGAGTGGCCCCGGACTGGGTCGAGGAGATCGATCTGACGCACGGCCCCGTCGAACTCCGCCTGGGCAACGCCGTCGAGACCTTCCGCATCGGCCTGCAGGAGCGCGCCGAGGCGCTCAACCTGCTCGCCGCGGTGGCCCCGATCGTCGAGCCGGAGCGGCGGTCGGTGATCGATGAGGAGGCGACCCGGAAGCACGTACGGCTGCGGCGCACGCCCGAACCGTCCCCGGTCGCCGACCTCGTCGACTGCCAGATCTGTGGCGCCGGCAATCCGCCCGATGCCGAACAGTGCCTGGCCTGCGGCGAGGCGCTGGGAGCGTCATCGCCTGGCGAGGATGCCGGCGATTTCGACGCGGTGGACGGCGAGGAAGACGACGCTGACGCGGCGGCACAAGCTGCTGACGCCGCCGATGTCGAAGGCGCGCAGACCATCGCGGATGCCGAAGTCCTGGAGAGTCCGTCGGTCACCTTCCCCACTCCCGATGGTCCGCTGACCCAGGTGTTCCCCTTCGGCGAGGAGCTGCTGTCCTTCCTCGAGAACGCCGGCGCCAGTTGCGCCAGCCGCGGCTGCGGCATGGGCATCTGCCACACCTGCATGGTGCGCGTGGCGAGCGGCCGCGAGCATGTCCGCAAGTTCATCGACTACGACGAATCGGGTCTCGAGCCCGACCAGATCCTGGCCTGCGGTTCCACCGTCACTGGGCCCGTGGTGATCGAAGGCGGTTGACGCTGTCGTGACGGTGCGCCGGTCGGGTCCCCGGCGAAGCATCGACGGAGCGTCCACGTCGACGTCGCGAGCGATACCGGTTCCGCTGCTGATCGCGCCCGGACACCCGTCCCCCGACGTCGACGCTCCGTCGATGACGCCGATGCGACCGGTCTACGGCTGAGCGGGGGTCGCAACCTCGCTGGCATGCCGACCGGTGGCGGTTATCGCTATGCCCGTATGTTGTCCCACGTGCGTGCCGGAGCAGCCGCGATGAACCCAGTCTCGTCCCTCGTCCCCATCGCCCTGCTGTGCGGGCTGTGGGGCAGCGAAGTTCCGGCGCCGCTGCCAGCACCGGCCGCGCTGGTCGCGGGTTACCACGCGGCGGTTCCCGTGCCCGGCCATCCCGGGCATACCTACGACCTCTACGTGCCCAAGGCGGTGGCCGCGGGCGGCGAAGCCCTGGTCCCACTGGTCCTGATCACCGGGCCGGCCGGAAAGACCGGGGTGTGGACGCGCAATCAGATGATGCCGCAGTGGGCTGATCTCGAAGGTGCGTTGGTGATGTGCGTGAACTCGCCCGTCTACCCCGACACCGGACGCTCTCGCACCGGGAATGGCGAGCCCCCGGTCGAGATCGACCGCTATCTCGACACCGCCGACCGTCTGCCCCGGGTGCATCCCCGACTGCGCTTCGTGCTCGACATCAACAGCAGTGGCGGTGCCGAGAACTGGATGGTGGCGTTGCGTCATCCCCAGCGCGTCGCCGGCTTCGTCTTAGGCCCGGGATTTCCAGGGACGACGCTGTTCCATCACGTGCCCGGTCAGGGGTACGTGAATGATGGACCGATGCCGCTGCCGGCGAGCGACATCGCGATCTACCTCATGCGGATCGACCTGCGGCCGCGACCCAAGTGGAACGCTCAGCAGCTTGCCTCCGTGGAACGTGAGTGGGTGGATTGGTCTGGGGTGATGCTGCCGCGCCTGCGCGCCAACGGCAATCCCATGGCCATGCACACCGTCGACTTTCATGACATGAAGACCGCTGACTGTCACCGCGGCCTGTCCTGGTTGCTGCGCACCGGCCGCTTGCGCACCGGCGCCACCGATGCCACTCAACGCGAACGCTTCGCGACGCAGGTGGTCGAGGCTTTCGACGCAGCCACGGCACTGCCGACTCCGGGCGATCGCGAGGAGCGGCTCAGATTCCTCGCCAACCTGCCCGGCATCGAACTGCATCCCCGCGGCGCCGACATCATCGCCGCCTGGCGGCGGGCGGTCATCGAGGTGGGCGATGCGCTGGTCGACGCGACGCCGCGCTTCCGCTGGTGGAACGCCAACAGCAACGACCGCCGCTTGGCAGGCAGCGCCGAGGCGAAGATGGTGCAGGAGCGCCTCCAGGCCATGCGCACCGGCGCGGCCACCCGCAAGGAGGTGGTGATGGCCGAAGCGACCGACCGTCTCACCGCCGCGAGTACCCCCGCGGGGCGCGAGTTGGAACCGGCCCAACTCAAGGAGTTCGAGGCCGCCGCCGTACGTCTGGTGGCCGAGGCGGCGGGAACTGGTTCAGCAGCCGAAGCGCAGCACCTGCTGGCCTCGCTGCGCTACCGCCGGAATGAACAGGAGCGGCTGCGGCAGTTGCCGCAGGTCCCGCCGCCACGCGGGCGCTGACCAGCTGCGCGGACGCGTCCGGCGGGGCGGCTCAGGACTCCATGTCAGCGACTGGCTGCATCAAGCACGCCGCGCGCCGGGGCCCTCGGCGGCGTTGGTGCGCTCCGTGGTGCGCTACCCTGCACGCGTGGCCCTCTCCGCCGACGATCTCGCCGACATCGCCCGGGTCATCGATCAGCGGCTCGCCGTCGACCGCCGCGCGCAGACGGCACGGCGGCGTTGGCGGCGCGTAGTCCTGCTGCTGCTCATGCTGACAGCGTCGGTGGTGGGGTGGCTGTGGCTGCGCAGCCACCTCGACCGTCTGCATGGTCAGCTCGCCGAGCAGGCCGCGGCGTTGCAGGACGCCCGCCTGGCCTACCAGCGTGAATTGCAACGCAGCAACGACGTGCAGCGCGAGCGTGCCGCCGCCATCGCCGCCGCCGGTTATGTCAGCGGCCAGCCGCGCGCCGTCCACGAAGCCGACCTGCTGCGCGGGGTCATCCGTCTCTACGGCCAGGCGCAGGCGACGCAGGGCCAGGTGCTTGCCGCCGGAGATGACGACGACGACCTCGTGGCCGCCGCCGTGTCATCGGCCGCCGTGGCGCAGGACGGTGGTTCCCTGCTCATGCGCCTGCTGCTGGGCGCCACCGATCCGGCGCACAACGACGCCAGCGATCAGCGGCAGTCCGCGCTCGCCGCTGAAGGCACGCCGGCGCTGCCGACGGCGCCGCCGCCAGCTCACTGATCACCGCGCACGGCGTGCGCACACCGGGTCATTGGCGCTGAGAACCCGCTGGCGGCCCTGACGGCATCGGCTACACGATCCGGCGGAGTCGCCCATGCGTACGACCGTGCTGAGCATCCTCGCCTGCGCCGCCCTGTTCGCCGGCGAGGCACCGAAACCGCCGCCCAAGCCCGGCGGCGCCGCCGCCAAGCCGGCGGTCAAGCCGGGCGATGCCGCCAAGCCGGCCGAGCCGGCCGTGTCCGAGGCGCCCAAGCCGCCGCCGGTGGATCCGGCGCTGGTGCAGCTCATGGTCGCCGCTGGTGCGGACCCGGCCAAGGCGTCGACCCTGGTCAGCGGTTTCACCGCCCGGCGGGTGATGCTCGGCCGCGTGACCGGTGAGCAGTGGGAACGTCTGTGCGGCAAGGAGCACGAGGTGTGGGCGGGCAAGCCGTTCACCGTCACCTACCAGTTCCGCAAAGGCGTCGGCCTGCTGATCATGCCCGACCCGACCGCGACCTGGTCATCGGGGCCGGGCAAGCCGGCGGTGGACTGCCACGGTTCCGACAGCGAGACGCTCGACGAGCACGCGCGCATGGCCCTGCTGGTCAGCGGCAACGACAGCGCCTTCGAACCGGTCGAAGGCGTGCCGCTGCAGGCCGATGACGGTGACATCAAGCTGGTCCTGAAGGCCAACGACGACACCCCGGCCGACAACACCGGCAGCGTGCGGGTGAAGTTCATCTGGGTGAAGGAATAGGCGTCGTCATGTCCAACGTCGTCCGCGTCCGCACCCGCCTGGTCGCCATCCTGCTCGTCCTGATCGCGGTTGCGTCGGCCGGCGAGGTGCCGCCGCCGCTGCCGATCCAGGCCGATCCGGTGGCGGGATTCCACCAGGCCATCCCGGTGCCCGGCCACCGCGACCACACCTACGACCTCTACGTTCCCAAAGCCGCCGCCGCGCCGGGCGCCGGGCTCTTCCCGCTGGTGCTGATCACCGGCCCGATGGGCCGCACCGGGCAGTGGACGCGTAACGAGAAGATCCCGCAGTGGGCTGACCTGGCGGGGGCGATGGTGATGTGTGTCAACTCGCCGATCTTCGCGTTGGACAATGACAATTCCGTGATCGATGGCGAGCCGCCGGCCGGGATCGACCGCTACCTCGATACCGCCGACCGTCTGCCGCGCGTGCATCCTCGCCTGCGTTTCGTGCTCGATATCAATTCTTCGGGCGGGCAATCCAGTTGGCTGGTGGCGCTGCGTCATCCCAGGCGCATCGCGGGCATCGTGCTCGGCCCCTACCTGGCAGGCACCGAGGTGGGGCTCCCGATCCGCGCCACCCCAGTGATTCTCCCAGGCCCGATCCCGTTGCCGTTTCAACACATCGCGGTGTACGCGATGCGGCTGGGCGACCGCGTCAACAGCGGGATGACCCCAGGCGGCATCGATCGGCTGCGCGAGCGCTGGCGGACGTGGGAAGCCGCCATGCTCCCGCGCCTGAACGCCAACGGCAATCCCTTCGCCTTCGGCGACGTCCCCACCTACGACATGCAGTCCAGCGGCTGCCATGCCGCCCTGACCTGGTTGGTGTTCGCGTCTTCGCTGCGCGAGGGCGCCGCCGAGCCGGGACTGCGCGAAGGCTTCTCGAAGCAGGTGACCGACGCCTTCGCGGCGGTGGCGGCGCTGCCGACGCCGGCGGCGCGCGAGACCCAGCTGGCCTTCCTCGCCGGATTGCCCGGCATCGAGCGGCATGCCAGCGGGGCTGAAATCACCGCCGCCTGGCGCCGGGCGATGGTCGAGGCCGGCGACGCCCTGCCCACCGTGGCCGAGCGCCACCAGTGGTGGAAACAGCAGGCCAGCAACCGTCGACTGACCGGCACCGCCGAGGCGCGGACGGTGCAGGAACGCATGCAGGCCCTGCGCACCGCTGCCGCCACCAGCAGGGAAGTGGCCGTCATCGAAGCACTCGAACGTCTGAACGTCGCGGTGGCGGCGGCCGGCGCCCAGCCCACGGCGCGGCTGCTCGACCAGTTCGAGGCAGCCGCCGTGCAGATGGTCACCGAGTCCGCCGGCACCACCACGCAGACCATGGCGCAGAGCACGCTCGACCGCATCCGCGGCATGCGCGCCCGGATTCCGCAGCGCGTTCCGCGTCCGCGCTGACGCGCTGACGCCAGGGTTCCGGCGGCGGGCCGCAGTCCCGCCAGCAGTCCTCCCGGTACGTCCCAAGTCCAGACCCGACCCCGTTGGTTGACAGTCGCCGCCTCCGCCTAAGCAGGTGTCCGAACCGACACCAGCGGAGCCTGCCATGTTCATCCACCTCGTCGTGCCCGGCTTTCACGCCGCCGTCCACCAGGCCGCCCATCCCATGCTGCGCGGGCGACCGTCGGCGGTGGCGGTCGATGCCGGCGAGCAGGCGCCGCTGCTCGCGGTCTCGGCCGAGGCCTGGACCGCCGGCGTGCGCGCCGGGATCCGCGCGGCCGCCGCGCGCGCCGCCTGCCCCGATCTGCGGCTGATGACGCCCGAGCCCGACCGCTACGCCCAGGCGCAGGCTGGCTTGGCCGAACTGGCCGGCGGCTACTCGCCGTGCGTCGGCGGCCGCGGCGGCGCTCTCGATCTCGATCTCGCCGGCACCGAGCGGCTGTGGACGCTCAGCCGCCGCGTCGCTGCTCCTGGGGACGGCGATGCCGCCTGCGCGCAGGCGGTGGGACTCGCCCGCGAGCTGGTGCGCAGCGTCGCCCGCCGGCTGCACCTGCCCGCCGTCGCCGGGGTGGCGCGCCGGTTGGCGGTGGCGCGGCTGTGTGCGCGGCTGGCTCGCGATCCTGTGCACGCGGGCGTGGTCGCGGCCGCTCCCGGCCGCGAAACCGAACTGATCGATCCGCTGCCGCTGCGCTGGATCGCCGACTGCTCGGGCGAGGTGGCGCGGCTGTTCGCCGCCGGCGGCCTGGCCACGATCGGCGCCGCGCGGGCATTGGGCGTCGAACGTCTGCATGCCCTGGCCGGAGACGACGCCGCCGGCATCGTCTCCGTGCTGGCGGGTGAGGACGAGACGGTGATCGCCGGGATCGCTGGGGCCGCGCCCGAGTTGTCGGTGGGTTGTCGCAGTGCTGACGCCGCCGGAGCCAGCGGCCGCGCCGCCGACCGTCTTCTCGCCGGGCTGGCGCGCGACCTCGCCGCCGCACTGCGCGCACGTCACCTCGCCTGCACCACGCTGGTGTTCTGCGGACGTGGTCCGGATGACACGCTCAGCGATGCCGAGCACGTCGCTGGGCGTCAACTGCGCGACGACGCCGATCTCACCCGGCTGGCTCTCGAACTCGCCGGCCGGCGGGCACGGCGCGGACCATGGCGACGGCTCACGCTGTCGGCGCGCGGCTTGTGCGCGGCCGAAGAGCAGCAGGCGCTGTTCGATCTGCCCGCCGAGGGCTTGCCGCCGCCTCCACGCACCGCCCTGCGCCGCAACGGCGACCTGCTGCCGCCATTCGAGCAGGTGGGCTGATCTGCTACGCCCGGAACGGTGCAGTGCGTACGCAGCATTCGCGGTGACGGGCGCCGGGATCCGGAGCGGACCATGGCGTTCGGATCAGGACCTAGGTTGAACGTTGAAAGCGCAGGTGGTCGGGTGCAGCGCCAATGCGAAGAGCACGCAGACGCTGATCGTTGCCTTCGCCACAGGGCGCCCGAAGGATCGACGCTAAGGCAGGAACAACCAACCGCAGATTTCGCCGATGAACGCTGAGGCGACGTGGCGAATCAGCGTTCATCTGCGAGATCTGCGGCTGATGGTTCTTCCCGTCCACAGCGGCAACGGCTTGCGCTCATCTCTGGAGCACCCCGGCCGCGCCACCGTCCATCACCGATCTCGTTACTGCCGGGGACGGGACTCGAACCCGTACTCCCTTGCGGGAAGCGGCTTTTAAGGCCGCCGCGTCTGCCGTTCCGCCACCCCGGCCGAGGCGCAAGCGATCGCCGCTGCGCTGAGGCTGCGCGGGTCTATCGGTGGCGTGGCGGCGCTCAAGGCGCCTTGGTGGCGCTCACGGCGCTTTGGCGGCGGGATCGGCTGGCTTGGGGACGGTGGCCGGAGGCGCCTTGCGCGCGTCCGGCGTATCGGGCTTGGCTGGTGCCGCTGGTGCGCCAGGCACGGCCGGCGCGTCCTTCTTCACCAGGCGTGCGCGTCCGAGCACGCCGAGCAGGTGCTTCTCGACCGCTGCCAGTTCGGTTTCCTCGAAGCCGGCGCTGACGATCAGTGCGGCCAGGGCGCCCGGCATCCAGCCGACCGCCAGGGAGCCGTGGCGGACGTATTCGCCCTCACGGTAGGTGTAGTGCAGGCGCTTGGCCTGGCCGTTGGGGAAGGTGGTGGCCTCTTCGGTGACCGGCGTGAAACCCTTGCGGCTCTTGAGTTGGGCGACGCGCGCCGTCCACAGCGGTTCGAAGCTGGCGGGAACCTCGTCGCGGCGCACCAGAGCGACGCTGAGGTAGGCGGACTGGCTCTGCGGGTCCTCCCAGGTGACCTCGCCGTCGATGGCCTGGGCGCGGCGCGTCCAGCCCTCGGGGCCGGTGATGATGCTGTTGGTGTCGCGGTCCTTGAACACGCTATCCACCGCTTGGCGCGCTCCCGCCGAGCCCTGCACCAGTTCCAGGCCGAGTTCACGGCGGATGCCGTTGTGGTTGGGATCGGCGCGGAAACCGGCCTGGTAGGCGCGATGCGCGAGTTCGCGCGCGCGCGGCAGCACCTCAAGATTGGCCTCGGCCCAGCGGCCGAGCTTGTAGTAGCCGTCGGCGTCCTTCCACGCCACCTCGGCGTAGCGGTCCTCGTAGCTGGCGGCCAGAGCTTCCGAGCGCGGGCGCCACTGGCCCTTGTAGAGGGCGAAGTCGAGCTGATGCATGCGCTTCGCCACTTGGTCGGCGAGTTCTCCTGGAGTCTCGCGGATCCACGCCTGGCTGCCGGCTTTCGCCGCCAGCACCGGATCGCGCGCCAGACCCAGGGCCCAGTCCATGGCCTGCATGACCAGGGCGCCGTCCTTCTTCTCGGCGGCGGCGGCGGCGGCATCGACCACGACCTGGGCGATGATGTTCTCGGCGGCGTTGGTCCAGAAATCACGGTTGCCCTGCCGGCCCGCCGACTCGCGTGCCCACTCCGCCACCGCCAGACGCCCGGCGAAGTCGCCGGGAGCGACCGCCTTGAGGCGCTCGGAGATGGTCTGGCTGTCGGAGGGGGCCTGCGCCAGGCCGGTCACCTCAAGGGTAAGCGCCGCAGCCTTGCGCGCCGCACTGGCCTTGCTGCGCATGCGTCCGAAGAGGTAGAGGTTGTCGCCATCGAGGCGGGTCGACCACAGGTCGGCGCGGCCGGTGACATCGAGACGGTCGAGCTGATAGAGCAAGGCGTGGGTGCGGTCGAGCGCGCGCTCGAACTTGGCCGCGAGCATGACCTCCTTGCCGGCGAGGAAGGCGGGGTCGTCGATATCACCCGGCTGCATCACCAGATAGCTGACGCCATGGTGGATGACGAACTGGCGTTCGCGCTCCTTGAGCACCATGGTGAAGCTTTCGCTCCACGGCGTCGCCGGTTCACCGGCCACCACGTCCGGCATCAGCCAGACGCTCATCGCCAGGACGGCACAGCAACCTCGTTTCATCGTGCAACTCCGCTGGCTGATGCCCGGGGAGGGTACTTCAGTGACCGCTGCGACACAAGGCGCAGCCGGTCGGCCGTCGAGGGTACGGGTCGACGCCGACCGTCGCGCTGCACCGGGTCGCGGCCGCAGAATCTCTCACCGGAAGCGGGAACGAACGCCTGAAGCGATTGGCGACCCGGCAAAAGGGCTTGCCGCCTCCTCGGGCCATCTATAGGTTGCCGCACCGCCGCGCATAGGCGCGGCGTCGGCCCCTTGGCGATCGCGGACTGCGCAGCGCCAGGGATACGGACGGGGATATAGCTCAGTTGGTAGAGCGTGTGAATGGCATTCACAAGGTCAGGGGTTCGACTCCCCTTATCTCCACCAGACCACAACGACCCCCTGCCAACCGCAGGGGGTCGCTTCGTTTCGCGGCGGACCATCGCGTGAGGCAGGCGCCTGCGCACAGGACGAGCGACGGCTGATCACCGGCACCGACTGCTGGTGCTGCGGTCGCATCTGCTGCAAGCCGCCGGGCGCCAGAACATTGGACGCCGGAGGGGCAACGGAATACCTGGCTATTCAACGGTGATGCAACGTTTCAGTAGATCAATCTGGCCGGTTCGGCCGTCACCGCTGCCCGGAGCGGTGCGCACCTCCGTTGGAGCCAGCTACATGGTCCCTGTCCCGTCCTTCCGCGGTCTGCGGTTCCGGGGTGCGCTTGCCGCCCCGGTGCGGCCTTCCCCTGCGTCCGCCGGCCCGGAGCCGTCGCCACGCAGCCCGCTTGTCGCCTGGTTCGCGGCGATCGCTCTGCTGGCCCTGGGCAGCCACGGGATGGGTGGCGAGGCGCCGGCCGCACCACCGGTGCGCCCCGCCACCGTCGGCGTCGTCGGAAATCCTGGCGACATCCCGTGGCCGACCGACGGCATGGCGGCCAACGCCAAGGAATGCGGCGCCAAGGGTGACGGCATCACCGACGACACCGCCGCGCTCCTGGCGATGTTCAAGCAGGGCGGTCGCAAGATGTCGGTGGTCTTCATCCCGGCCGGAACCTACCTGGTCTCTAGTCACCTCAGTTTCGAATGCTTCTGGACCTACGTGCAGGGCGCCGGCCGCGACAAGACCATCATCAAGCTGAAGGACAACAGCCCCGGCTATCAGGATCCCAAGAGCCCACTGTGGGTGATGGCGTCGCTCGACGACAAGGCGCCATGCAAATGCTGGGTCGACAAGGCCAGCGGCTGCAACATGGCCTTCGACGTGCAGTTCAGCGACTTCACCATCGACACCGGGAAGGGCAACCCGGGCGCCATCGGCCTGCACTACATCTGCAACAACACCGGCGGCATCAAGAACGTCAGCGTGCGTTCCGGCGATGGCGCCGGCGTCGTGGGCATCGACATGCGCCATCCCTGGCCGGGGCCATGCCTGATCAAGAATGTCACCATCAGCGGCTTCGATCACGGCCTGTGGATCAAGCACGACACCTATCACGACACCTTCGAGAACATCACCGTCGAGAACCAGAAGGTGGCGGGGATCCTCAACCAGAACCATCCCATCTCGATGCGTCGACTGGTCAGCCGCAACCGCGTGCCGGCGATCATCAACGAGAAGGGCAACGGACAGATCGTGCTGATCGACGCCGACCTGCGCGGCGGGGCCGCGGACACCTGCGCGATCAGGAACCACGGCTCGCTGTACCTGCGCAACTGCACCACCTCGGGCTACCAGGCGGCGATCGAGGAGAAGGGCAAGGCGCTGACCGAGACGACGGTGAAGGAATGGTATTCGCAGGAGTGGGCGACGCTCAGCGAGTCGCCCAAGCGTTCGCTCGGGCTGGCGATCAAGGACACCCCCGAGCTGCCCTATGAGCCGCTCGACCAGTGGATGAGCGTCGGCGCCTATGCCGAGCTGGCGACCGCGGGCGACTGGGGCCCGGCGATCCAGGCGGCGATCGATTCCGGAAAGTCCACCATCTATTTCCCGCGTCTGGCCAAGGGCGGATACGCCATCAAGAGCCAGGTGATCGTGCGCGGCGCGGCGCGGGTGCTGCAAGGCTGCGGCGCGCACATCAAGCCCGATGGCAAGGCGTTGGCCGGCAAGGCCGCCTTCCGCATCGAAGCCGGCAGACCGGACACGGTGTTCTTCGAGAAGTTCACCTGGGAGAACGGCAAGGGTCTCGACCACATCGAACACGCCGCCCGCGTCCTGGTCATGCAGCAGTGCCGCTGGCAGAAGATCCGCAATGACGCCGGCTGCGGCGATCTCTTCGTCGACTGCTTTGGCGGCACCGGCACCTTCGACGTCCCGCAGAAGGTCTACATCCGCGCCCTCAACATGGAGGCGAATGGCGGCGCGAAGATGACCAACAAGGCAGGCGAGATCTGGGTGCTTGGACTGAAGTGCGAAGGCGACGCCACCAACATCCACAATCTCGTCGGCGGCAAGATCGAGGTCCTCGGCGGCCTGATCTACCCGGCTGGTGGCAACCTCAAACGTGTGCCCGGCTTCATCAACGAAGGCGGCGCCATGACCGTGATCACCACCACCGCCTGGGCGAACAAGACCGCCTTCCAGGAGATCGTCGGCGGGCAGACCCGGACGCTGGCTGACAGCGGACGGTTCTGGAGCTATTCCTACCTGCCTGGATCGCCGGCGAAATGACCCTAAACGCGGCAGTTGGGCCACGCTGCGGCGTTGGCTCCGTCGGTCGTTCCACCAGGAATCTCCCTCCGTCGCCGCCTTGCATCGTGGCCCGAGTGCCGGGTTTAGGACTCACCGTCGAGGTGAATGAGCCTTGGGTTGGAACCGGAGCGGGACGCGGCACCTGTGATGGGAAATCACGATCTATCGCCGTGTTTAGGATGATCGCCGGCGATCCTGCCCCGCCGTCCGCCGTACGCCGCCATCCTGTCTCCGCTCACCACGACGTCTTGGAGAACCTCGCCGATGTCCCGTCCGCTGATCGCCGTCCTCGTCCTGACCTGTGCCGCGACGGTGACCGCCGCCGCTGATCTCACGCTGCGGCCGACCAAGCTGATGCTGGTGGATGGGCGCACGGTGTCCGGCCACCTCGCCTGCGAACTCGACGCCCATCTCGTGCTCTATTCGCCGGGGCTGGGAACCCTGACCAGCTTCCGCAAGGACACCGTCGCCAGCTACACCGCGGGCACGACGGTGGTGGCGGTGTCCGGGCCCAAGGCAGCGGTCGATCCCGCGGCGAAGTCCTCGGGCTGGACCGGCTGGCCGGACGCGGCCCCGGAGACCGGGCCTAAACCCGCCTACAGCGGCGAGACCTGGGAGAAACCCGCCCGTCTGCTGGTGTGGAGCAAACCGGGTACCAGCGGCCGGTTCACCGACGCCGGATCCTGGCTGGTGCTTGGCGCGCCGCTGGAGGACGGCGGCAAATACTGGGATGCCACCACCGACGTCGTGCTGCCCACGGCGGAGACGCGTTATTCCGTCACCGGCGGAAGCGACGGCGCGCGCGTCAATCTCGTCGCCCGACACCTGACCGTGGAGAACGGCGCCTCGATCGGCACCCAGGACTGCGCCATCCACGGCAACGAATGGGTGCATCGCCTGGGCAAGTCCGAGATGCGCTATGGCCACCGCTGGATCGGGTCGAAGCACACCTTCTGCCGCACCGATTACCCCACCGTCTTTCAACTCGGCGTTGCCGCCAACGACATCCCCGAGAAGCAGCGGGTCGGGGCCAACCTCGGCCAGTACCTGAACGTGCGCAAGGACGCGGGATCCTGCGAATTCCTCGGGGTGATCGGTTCCAACGACAAGTTCTACATCGAGAAGGGCGTGGCCATCGCCGGTCCGGGCTGCCAGTGCATGTCGGACAACCGCAACGGCGACCGGGTGGACAAGGGCGCGACCCTGCACCTGCTCGACGGCGCGATCTGGGGCAAGCGCAAGAGCTTCATCGTCGCCACCTCGTTCACCGTCGACGGCACGCTCACCGCCGGCATGCCGGGGCGTCCGCTGACGCGCGACACCACCATCATCCTGTCCTTCAAGGACTACACCGGGCTGATGGGCCGTTCCGACCAGCGCGATGCGAGCGGACTGAAAGTGAGCAAGGACGGCACGCTGCTCACCTATTCCGCCGATCCCGCCACGGCGCGGCTGGTGATCCGCAACAGCAAATGCGAACGCGGTCCGGATGCGATCGAGGTCAACATCAACCCCTCCGAGCTGGGCCGCCGCATGGATCGCTACCGCGCCGCGCCACGCCGGGTCGACGTGGTCTTCCTCGGTCACGTCGAACTCGACGGCGTGTTCTTCGAGGACCTCCACAAGGGCGGCATCCGCCTGGCCGATCCCCGGCAGGCGGCAGGTTGGAAGCACGTCACCGTCGGTCCCAACTGCGGCGGCACCACGATCGCGGATCTGGTCGTCGCCTATCAGCCCGGCACGCCGCCGATCGGCTGGACCGAAGATCCCGCGGTGGTGAATCCGGCACCGATCAAGGCGAAGTGAGGCGACGGACGTTCCTGGCTGCTGGCTGCCGTCAGACAGCATTGCAGCTCCGATTCCCGGTCCGGCGTCACGCCTTGCCGAGCCAGGCTGATCAACCAGTCTGCCAGGCATGGAATCCTGGCCGAAGAGGTGGATCGGCGGGATGCACTGATGCGCGCGGTGGTGCAACGGGTGACGCGTGCGTCGGTGCAGATCGGGGGCATTGAGCACGCCGCCATCGGCCGCGGCCTGCTCATCCTGCTCGGCGTCGCGCCCGAGGACGGTGACGAGGACGTCGCCTGGCTGGCCGGCAAGCTGGCGCGGCTGCGCGTCTTCGCCGATGACCGTGGCCTGATGAACCTCGCATTGCCCGACATCGCCGGCGAGGCACTGGTGGTCAGCCAATTCACGCTGTTCGCCTCGACCGCCAAAGGCAACCGTCCCGCCTTCACCAACGCCGCAGTGCCGACCGTCGCCGAACCGCTCTACCGCCAGTTCGTCGCCGCCCTGGCAACCGCGCTCGGCCGCCAGGTTGCCACCGGCGTCTTCGCCGCCGACATGCAGGTGGCGCTGATCAATGACGGACCGGTGACCATCGTCGTCGACTCGCGGCGGCGCGAATAGGCGTTCGTTCGGTCGTTCGGTCGTTATCCGTTCACTCGCAGAGCTGATTCCGTCTACGTCGGCACGCCGGCGGCGAAATCCCGCCCCGGTTCCCGCCACACGGAATGGATGTGGTTGCCGCGGTTCTGGGCGTTGGCGTGTTCGATCAGCACGCTCGGCCCGTGGAGGCGGAAATAGTGCGGCTCGCCGATGCGGTCGCTGCCGGCCCAGGCGAAGTGCAGGCGGTCCCAGCCGGCGGTCTGCATGCGAGCGCAGGCGGCGGTGGCGAGGTCGTCGCGGAATTGGCCGGCGTAGGCCGACGCCAGGGCGCGCAGCAGGTGCTGTTGGCCGGCGGCGAGCTGCGCACCGGCGATGCCGGCCAGGGGCAGTCCGTCGACGCGCTGGGCGATGCCGGTGACGGTGTCGTCGGGCGCCGGCATGGGCAGCAGCGCGCGTTCACGCTGGCCGGCGTCGAGGCTGGCGAGCAGCGCGCGCGCCGCTGACTCTTCGTCGGCGAGCACGGCCAAACCGGCGCGTCGGCCATCGGGCACGCGCGCCGGATTGACGCCGCGAAACGCCGGACCGATTGCGATGCCGGCCGCGGTGATGGTCACCGACAGCGACAGGTGGTGGCCCTCGAAGCGCCATGCCCAGGGCGCGTTGCCCGGCTCGCCGAACAGCCAGACGTGGTAGCGGTCGGGATCGCGGATCGGGGGGAGGCGCGGGCGTTCACGGACCAGCAGCTCGTGCTCCAGACTCATGATGGTCAGCGCCTGCGCGCAACCGCGGCGGCTGAGCGCGCTGGCGAGCAGGGCGAGAACGAGGTGGCGCTGATGGGCGGCGAGTGCGTTCAGCGCCAGGCCGCGGCGTGGTCGTGGGCCGCTGTCCCAGGCCAGGCGCTCGTCATCGGCGAATGCGAAAGACGCGACCTGGCGCTGGTCGTCGTCGAGCGCGGCGACGAAGGCTGCGGCTGCGGCGGCCATCTCGGTGGCCGGATCCGCGCTGGTCATCGCCGGCGCCGGCGCGGACGGATGGCGGGCGCGGCCGTGCGTTCGTCGCGGCCATCTTCCTCGTCCGTGGCCGGCACCTCGATGGCGCGGCCCTGGGCCAGGCCGGTGATCGCCTCGGCCACCGCGTCGCCGTCGGGGAAGCGCGCCAGCGGATCGCGGGCGAGCAGGCGCGCGAGCAGCGCACGGCAGTTGGCGGGCAGCGAGTCGGGCAGCTCGGGATCTTCGGTGGCGGCGCGGACGATCAGGTCGATCACCGTCTCGCCGCGGAAAGGCGGCCGGCCGAGCAGCATGAAGTACAGGCAGGCGCCGAGGCTGTAGCAGTCGCTGGATGGGCTGGCGCGACCGGGATTGCGGCACTGTTCGGGCGCGCTGTAGTCGGGCGTGCCGACCAGGGACAGCACGCGGCCGCTTGATGCGCTCATCCCCTCCAGGCGATCGCGCACCAGGCCGAGGTCGGCGAGCTTGGCCTGACCCTGGGGCGAGATCAGGATGTTGTCCGGCTTGACGTCGCGATGCACCAGCCCGTGGCGATGGGCGTAGCCGAGCGCGCGTGCCACCTGTTGGGTGACGTGCAGCGCCTGGCTGCCGCTGAGCACGCCCTGGCGCTGGATCGCCGCACTCAGGGTCAGGCCGGGCACGTACTCCATGGCATAGCAGTACAGCCCGAGATCCGGATCGGCGTGGACGCCGTGCACCACCAGCAGGTGGGGATGGTTCAGCGCGCCTGCCGCGCGCGCCTCGCGCAGGAAGGAGTCGACCTGCGCCTGGCTGCTGACGCGCTGGGGATGCAGCACCTTGAGCGCCACTTCGCGCTTGAGCGACTGCTGTTCAGCGAGGTAGACCGTGCCCATGCCGCCACGGCCGAGCGTGCGCTTGATGGTATGTCCGAAGAGGGTGGCGCCGGGAGGAAGCTCGCCGGGGTTGACGGCCATGCCTGTCCTTACTCGGCCGCCCGGCGGAGTCACGCCATGGCTGGGGCGCGCCGGTGCCACGTGGACTCCGCAGTCCGCATCTTCCCTCACGCCGACGGCGCGCGAGCATCCGCCGCCATGCAGGTCCCGGCTTCCTGGTGGCAGGCGCGTGCGGTGGCGATGGCGGCGGCGCTCGCCGGCGGCCAGGCGGCGCTCGCGCACTTCCGCCGCGACGGCCTGCGCGTCGAACACAAAGCCGATGCCACGCCGGTCACCATCGCCGACCGCGAGTCCGAAGCCGCCTGCCGCACGGTGATCGCCGCCGCCTTCCCGGCCGATGGCTGGATCGGCGAGGAGACCGGCACCGACCGGCCCGAGGCGCCGCGGCGATGGATCGTCGATCCCGTCGACGGCACGCGCAATTTCACCCGCGGCATCCCCTGGTGGTCGACCCTGGTCGCCTGCGAGGAGGACACCCCGGCCGGTCCGCGGGTGATCGCCTCGGCGGTGCACTTCCCGGCGCTGGGTGAATGCTATGACGCCGTGCGCGGCGGCGGCGCGCGCTGGGATGGTCGGCCGATGCGCGTCTCGACCGAGGCGCGGCTCGACCAGTCGCTGCTCGCCTACTACACCGCCAAGCACTTCGAGCAGGCCGGCCGGCTCGACGCCTTCCTCGCCCTGCAACGCGCCACCGCCATCCAGCGCGGAGGTGGCGACGCCTACATGCACGTCCTGGTCGCCTCCGGTCGCGCCGAAGTCGCGGTCGAGCCCGGTCTCGCGCTGTGGGATGTTGCCGCTACCAGCCTGCTGGTCGAAGAGGCCGGCGGCCGGGTCAGCGATCTCGCCGGCCGTTTCGATCTGCGCGCTGGCGACGCCGTGCTCAGCAACGGCCTGGTCCATGACGCCACGTTGACCGTCATCCGCGCCGTCGCCGCCCGTTGACCCGTGCAACACGGTCCGGGAAAGCGATTTCCTTCGCCGGGGTCAGCGCATCATGCGGCGATGCCCGTCGTCCGCGCCGTGATCTCCGCCCTGGTCGTCGCTATCGCGCTGTGTCCCCACGCGCTCTCCGCGGCCAGCGTCGACGAACTGCTCAAGAGCGTGATCGAGCCGATCCCCGCCCACGAACTCGAGGCGCCGGGCAGCCCCAAGCGCGCTGAGGCGATCGCCGAACTGCTCAAGGAGGACCTTGGCCTGTCCGCCGGCGACGTCGCCGAACTCGGCCTGGCCCTGGCCGAGGCCTGGGTCGATGCCGGACGCAGCGACGCTGCCGAGGCGGTGCTGCGCGGACTGTTCACCGGCAAGGCGGCCAGCGTGGCGCAGCGCGAGCGCGCCGGCTTGTGCTGGGTCGCGAGTTGGCAGCAGCGCGTGCGCGGCGCCGAGAAGCCGGCCGAGCTGCCCGACCCGGTGGTCACCATGACCGCCTTCGGCGCGCCAACCGGTAAGGTGCTGGCGCGCGCACACAGCGCCGCCGGTCTGCGCGCGCTCGCGCTCAAGCAGACCGACGAGGCGGTCAAGCGCTTCGATGGCGCCCTCGCGGCCATGGTCGGTGCCCCGACGCTCGAACGCGTGCCGCTCTACACCCTGCGCCTGCTCGCCATGGAAGCCGCCGGCACCAAGGCCGAAGAGGTCCAGGCTTGGCTGCAAGAGCGCGCCGCCGATCCGGCGATCGCGCAGATCCTCGCCTCGGCGCTGACCAACGGGCAGAAGCTGGTCGGCCAGAGCAGCCCGCCGCTGTCCGGCAAGCGCGTCGATGGTCAGGCCGGCGTCGTCGATCTCGCCACCTACAAGGGCAAGCCGGCGCTGCTTTATTTTTTCGCCACCTGGCACCAGCCCTGCGAAGCGCTGACTCGCGCCCTGGCCACGTTCGCCGCGCAGACGCCAGCGCTGGGCGTGGTCGGGATCAGCCTCGACACCAAGGACTCGCAGGCCGGTTTGGCCGCCTACCTCAAACGCACCGGCGTCGCCTTCCCGGTGATCGGCGACGGTCAGGGCTGGGACAGCGAGGTCGACGACGCCTTCCACGTCGAAGGCATTCCGCAGTTGGTGCTGATCGCCGCCGATGGCCGCGTCGCCGCCGTCGAACTGGTCGGCAAGTCACCGGACGAGACGGTGAAGAACCTCACCTTGGCCATGGCCGAGCTGGCTGGTGGTGCCCGCATCCCCGGCGCCAAGCCCGCGCCTGACGCCAAACCAGCCGCGCCGGTCGAGGTGATCCCGTGAGCCGGCGGGCGTCGGTGCGCGCGGCGTCGACGCGCACCGGCCGCAGCGGCTTCATCGGTCTGGCCGTGGTGCTGGTAGCGATGGTCCTGGTCGCCGCCATCGGCATCACCGCAGCCGCCAACTACCGCAAGAGCAAGCGGCTGACCTTCCACGTCTTCAGCGCGCACTGGTGGTCGGTGGGTGGCCAGGAGGCGGCGCCGGCGGTGGATCGCATCAAGGAGACGGCCGGGCGCTGGGATGCCGGTCTGTGGGGCGAGAACGGCCTGCTCGACAGCGCCGAGTCCATGCTCAAGCGCGGCCAGCAGCGCAGCGCAGCGCGCAAGCCCGAGTCCATCCCCGCCCCTCGCCTGCCCCCGACCGTCGGCGTCCCGGCCAAGCCCGCCACGCCGGCGACGACCACACCGGCAACCTCCGCACCGACAGCGGCCACGCCCATCGACGTCCCGGAAACCCGGCGGCTGGAGCAGCGCCTGTTCGAGGCCGAAGCCAACTTCCGTACCGGCTACGAGGCCTACAAGCGCGCCGACCCGACGCGCGGCGTGCTCACCGACGACCGCAAGCGCACCATCAACCTGGCCAAAAGCCACTTCCGCGTCGTGCGCGACACCCTGATCGACGTGCTGCCCAGGTACGTGAAGCAGAGCGACCACGATCCCAAGCTGGCCGACGACGCCCGCGAACTGGACAAGATCAACATGCGTCTGCTTGAGAACACCAACAAGATGTCGGGCGGCCTGTAGCAGGCTGCTGAAAAAGCAGCCTGCTGGGGGTTACAGGGGGGCGTCTGCCCCCCTGGATAAAAAGCTCCCTTCGCGATTCCCGGGGAAAATAGCGACCGCAGGTCGCCCCCGGGGAGCGCGAAGGCAGCAGGCTGATGGAGAACGGAGTTTTTCATCAGCCTGCTAGCGCCGATCATCCCGGCCCGCTGGTGAATCCGGACAGACCGCCGGCTGCCGTTCCCCAGGTCAACCGGATGGGCCGGCAGCACACCGAGCAGTCCTGGATCTGCTCCTGGTCGCCGCCGTCGAGTTCGAGTTCGACCACCACCGGTTCACCGCAGTGCGGGCAGGCGATGGTGCGCACCGCCAGGCCGGCGTCGTCATCGCCCTGGGCGTCGTCGTCGTCGCTCGCGGCGGCGGGCGCCGGCAGGTCGGGATTCTCGGCAGCGACCACGGCGAGCACGTCGTCGAGCGCCAGACGCACCAGCCGCGTCGGCGCGATGTCGTGGGCGGCGAGCAGGTCGAGGAGATCGTCGCGCAGGGGCACGCACGAGATGTAGGGCCGCAGGCGGCGCGGACCAGCTTGGAAGTGCCGTAGATGATCGCGCGGACGTCTGCACGTCGCAGCGACGACGGGCCAGCAGCCGACAGCCATCAGCCATCAGCTGCTTTTCGGATCAGAACTTCCCGAACGCCACCGCTTCGAGATGCCCATCGGCCTGGTGCACGCCCTGCCAGCGCACGCCGTCGGTTGAACGCAGGATGCGCCCGCGCCAGGCCAGGCCGATGAAAACGCCGTCGCCGTAGGCGGTGGTCTGCGGGGCGCCGGTGTTGGGCTGGCGCTGCCAGCGGGTGCCGTCGGGTGAAGTCCAGGTGGCGCCTTGGCCGATGGCGACGAAACGGTCGCCGGTCCACAGTACGCTGTTGAGGTGCTCGCCTTCTTCGCCGATCTGGCGTTCGCTCCAGGTCACGCCGTCGGTGGTGGAGAGGCGCAGGCCGTGCAGGCCGACGCCGACGAAGACGTTCTTGCCGAAAGCGATGTCGACCAGGGTGTCGATGGGCTTGGTGTTGGGGACGTCGGTCCAGACCTTGCCGTCCTTGGACAGCGCCCGCCGGCCACGGTCGCCGACGGCGATCGACAGTCCGCCGCCGTGGGCGACGCGGCGCAGGATGTGCTTGCCGCCGATGGCGACCGGATCGCTCCACGTCACCCCATCGCGCGAGGTCATCACGAACGGTTCGGACGATCCCACCGAACCCGGATCACCGCCCAGGGCGAGGAAGCCGCCGGCGCCGTGCGTCACTCCGCGCAGGTATTTGGAATATTTGGCGTCCTTGATTCCCGCCGTCCAGGTGGCGCCGCCGTCGCGGCTGGCGGTGAAGATGTTGCTGCCGCCGAAGGCGCCGACCGCGGCGGCGACGCCGTCGCCCACCGCCACCGCGCGCCAGGTCTCGCCCTCCTTGCCCAGCGGCGGACGCGTCCAGGCGTTGCCGTCGCCGGAGACCAGGCGCAGACCGTCGTGGCCCACCGCGATGAAGCGCCCGCCCGGCATCAGCGCAGCCCGGGCAGGTGGCCGTCGAAGGCCGCGTGCTTGGCGGTGGCGCTGTCGCCGAAGCCGGCGCTGGGCGCACCCATGCGGTCGAGCAGCTCGACGTAGAGATTGGACATCGGGGTGTGGCGCGGGAAGTCGATCTGCCGGCCCGGGCGCAGCGTGCCCTGGGCGTTGCCGACCAGCAGCACGGGATAGTCGTCGCGGCCGTGGCCACCGTCGGCCATGTACGAGGTGTACAGCAGCAGGCAGTTGTCGAGCAACCGCGAGCCGCCCTCGTCGATGGCGGCGAGCTTGCGCACCACCTCGGCGAACAGCCCGGTGTGCCAGGTGTGCACCTGCCGGCAGGCCTCGCGCGCGATCGGGTCGGCGCTCTCGATCGGGTTGGCGTTGCCCTGGTGTTCGAGGGTGTGGTAGTGGCGCTCGTAGCCGACGGTGACGACGCCGTGGTACATGGTCTCGTCGCTGCCCTGCGCCAGGGTCGCCACCCGGGTGGTGTCGGTCTGGAAGGCGAGTACCAGCAGGTCGGACATCAGCCGGGTGTATTCGGCCTGCGCCTCGGGGTCGCGTTCGAGGAGCCTGCGCATGCGCTTGCAGGCCGCGGCATCGGGAACCTCGCTGCGCACCGGCTTGGACGGACCGGGGTGATCGGTGTCGAGCGACTCCTCGTTGAGGCGGCCCTCGGCGACCTGGATGCGGCGTTCGAGCGAGCGCACTGCGTTGAGGTACTCGTCAAGGCGCTGGCGATCATCGGCGGACGAGCGGCCGCGCAGGCGGTTGGCGTCGGCCAGCACCAGATCGATGACGCTCTGCTCGTCGCCGCCGCCGCGCTTGGGCGCCGCCGCGGCGCGGGTGGCGCGCCGCGCCCAGTTGGGCACCGCCACCCGGCGGCCATTGCGGAACATGCGCTCGAAGACCTGGCGCGGATCGTCGAGACAGGGCACGTGCTGGTCGGCGGCGCGGAACGAGAACCGCGTCTCGTTATTGGTCACGCCCAGTTCCAGCGACGGCAGCACGGTGCGTTCGCCGACCGCGGCCGCGGCCACCTGATCGACCGACGGCCCGGCGACGGCCCGGCCGTTGACTTTCTTCACCACGGCTGCTCCGGTGAGGTGCAGGAAGGCGGCGTGCTCGTGACCGTTGACGCCCTCGCCCTTGCCACCATGGCCGAGGCCGGTCAGCACCAGCAGCTCGGATTTGAAGGCTTCGAGCGGCCGCAGGATCGATGGCAGCTTGGTCAGCGGTCCGGGCTGCTTGAGCTTCCACGACTCGACCACGGTGCCGCCAGCGACGGTGATGATGCCCAGGCGCAGCGGCGGTCGCACCGCGGCGGGTGAACCCGGTTCGCCGGCGGCGATCGATTCCAGGAAGGGCAGCGCGATCAGCGCGCCGGCTCCGCGCAGGACGTCACGTCGGGTGCAGCGCCGGAGCGGCCGAGCTGATGGCTGCTTGCTGCTGGCTGATGGCGCGCGGTGTTGGTGCATGAGCGTGTCGCGGTGATCGTTGGTGGTGGGTGTCGCATGCGGATCGCAGCTATCAGCTATCAGCTATCAGCTCAGTGAGCCATCATCGCTTGCTCTCGGGCACTGGGGGTCGGCGGTACTGAAAAGGCTGGCTGGCGACCACGGCCTGGATCAGCACCGAGAAGCGCTGGCCGCCGCGATCGAGGGCGGCGATGGCGGCGTCGAGCGCGTACTCATCGCTGTCGAGCAGGTTGCGGCCGAGGGCGTAGCGCAGGACCTGCGCCACCAGGTTGCGGGTGAATTCCTCGCGCCGGGACTGGATGACCTGTTTGAGACCGGCGACGCCGGACAGGGTGGCGCCGTCGGGCAGGCGTCCGCTGCTGTCGATCGGCCGGCCGCCGTGCTGATCGCGCCAGGCGCCGACAGCGTCGTAGTTCTCCAGCGCGAAGCCGAGCGGGTCGATGCGGCGGTGGCAGGCGGCGCAGGTGGGATCGGCGGCATGCTGGGCGAGCAGTTCGCGCAGTTCGCGCAAACTGCTGGCGTCCTTGCCCTTGCGATCCTCCTTGAGGTTGCCGGCATCGGCCGGCGGCGGCGGTGGAGGGGTGCCGAAGATCACCTCAAGCACCCAGGCGCCGCGCAGCGTCGGGCTGGTGCGGTGCGCCTGCGAGGTCATCGCCAGGATCGCACCCATGCCGAGCAGGCCGCCGCGGTGCTGGTCGCTCTTCAGCGCCACCCGCACCAGCGCGTCGCCGCTGACCGCGGGCAGACCGTAATGGCGGGCAAGGTCCTGATTGACCCAGGCATAGTCGCTGTCGATCAGGTCGAGGACGCTGCGGTCGTCCTCGCGCAGCCCATCGATGAAGCGTTCGCTCTCGGAGCGCATGGCGGACTTGAGCTTGGCGGTGAAGGCGGGGAACTGCTCGGTGCCCGGCCGCGCCAACTGCAGGCGTTCGAGCTGCAACCACTGGCTGGCGAAACCGGTGGTCAGCGCGTGCGCCCGGGGATCGGCGAGCAGGCGCGTGACCTGCGCGCTGAGCACCGCCGGATCGCTGAGCTTGCCGGCATCGGCGAGGGCGTCGAGGGCGTCGTCGGGGATGGTCGACCACAGGAAGTACGCCAGCCGCGCCGCCAGGGCGTGGTCGTCGATGCGGTAGGGCTTGGTCGCCGGACGTTCGCGTTCGAGGCGCAGCAGGAAGGAGGGCGCCACCAGCACGGCGCGCAGGGGCAGCCGCAGGGCGTTGGTGAAGGATTCCTTGCGCTCGCTCGCTGACTGGAAGAGACGCAGGAGACCTGCCATCTCGTCGGGCTCGGCCGGACGGCGCCAGGCGCGGCGGGTGAAGCGTTCCAGCACGTTGCGGGCGGCGGCGGCCGCGGCCTCGGCGCCAGCGGCAGGCGGCGTGCCGATGACCAGCGCGAAGGCCTTGCCATTGCGGGCGCGATCGACGATGCCGGCGGCAAGCGCTTCGGCGGCGGCGAAATAGCGCTCCATCAACACCGGCGGCAAGGTCAGCGCGGCGCCGATGGTGTCGAAGCCGGCGCCGCCGGTCTCGGCCGGGATGCCAGCGGTGCCGGCATCGAAGGCGATGGCGGTGAGATCGCGGACCGTGCGTTCGTATTCCGTGCGCGTCAGCCGGCGCACCGGCGACGGACCGGGATCCCAGCCCGCGGGATCGCCGCCGCCAGTGCCGGCCAGGGCGATGGCGTCGACCAGCCAGCGCTGCACCGCGGCGCGCTGGTCGGCGGTCGGTTGCGGTTTGTTGACCGGCGGCATCTCGCCGTCGCGGATCTGGGCGAGGGCGCGCCGCCAGGTGCCCCGCGCGCGCAGCGCCGCGGCGGCATCGCGCAGCGGTGAGAGATCGAGGTCGCCTTTCTTCTTGTCGGCATTGTGGCAGGCCAGGCAGTGGCGTTCGACGATCGGCCATACCTCGCCCTGCCAGCGCCCACTGATCGCCGCGGCGTCCTCGCCAGCGGCGGCCAACGCCACCACCAGGGCGAGAAGGGCGCAAAGGCGGATGGCCGCGGGCATCAGCGTTTCTTCGCCGGGCACCGGGGAACGCTACGCGGGATTCCCCCCGCTCGCCGATGCGGAAGAGGGAGCCTTGAAAACGCCCGCCATCCGACCGGTTGCCATCGTGATGACCGCCGTCACCCGCTGGTCATTCCATCCCGAACAGCCACGAACCATCCTTCACGCGCAGGGCGATCACGGTCAGGTCCTCGCGCAGGGGATGCCGGGCGGCCTGACGGGTGGCGCTGACCAGTTGGGTGACGAAGGCGGCGGTGGGCTGGTCGTGGCGGGCGGCGGCGGGGGAGAACAGGGCGGCGCGTCCGGCGAGCGGGTCGCCGGGATCGGCGATGCGGCCGAGGCCTTCGCTGGCGGCGACGATGAGGTCGCCGGGTTCGAGCTGGGTCTCGACTGCGACCAGGGCGGAGGACAGCAGCGGGCCGTCGAGGATGCCCAGCGCCGGGGCGCGGGCGCCGACCATGGTCAGCGCTTGGGCGCGACGCGGATTGATCAGCGCCAGCGGCGGATGGCCGGCGCCGACGCAGGTCAGGCGGCTGCGGGTGAGTTCGAGGCGCAGCACCTGGCAGGTGATCGAGCTGCCGTGCGCGAGGTCACAGCGGGCGGCCTGGTTGAGATCGATGACCAGGGTCAGCGGATCGTCGGCGGTGGCGAGCAGCCGGCGCAACTGGAGCAGCGTTGAGGCCGCCAGCGTGGCCAGCCCTGAGCCGTGCCCGGCGCAGTGGCCGATCACCACCCAGAGGTGGTCGCCGATACGGGCGAAATCGTAGAAGTCGCGGGCGACGGTGCCGTGCGGCTCGTAATGGATCACGGTCTGGAAACCGTCCAGCCGCGGCGGGCGTTGGAGCAGGCTGAGCAGCGCCGGCGTGACCTCGGTGGCGCTCTCTGGCGGCGTCGGCACAGCAGTTGGCGGAGCGATCGGTACGGCGACCGGTGTCACGGCGGTGCCGACCGGCCGTGCCACCGCCGGCCGGCGTCCCGAACTGGCATCGGCGCTGCTGCCCGGCATGGCGGGTGGCGGTGCGATCGGTTGCGCACCGGACGTTGACTCGCCGCTCGCGCGGCGCGCACCGGTCGGGCGCGCCACCGGCAGCACGCGGTTGGCGGTGGTCGAGCTGTCGCCCACGGTCGTACGGCGGGACGCCGATCCGCTGCCAGTGGGTTGCGCGACGCGCCCGCCAACGGCTGGCCGCCCGGCGGTGGAAACATGGTCGGGGCCCTGGGTGGCCAGGACGTCGAGCTGCCAGTCGGCCAGGCGATGCCCGGCCTCGGCCTCGGGACAATTGGCGAGGTGGTGGGCGAGACCCTCGGCCACGCGCACGGTGACCAGGTCGCCCTCGACCTGGATGCCGGCGATCCATTTGCCGGTGAAGGGATTCAGCCAGCGGCCCTCGCGGAACACGCGCAAATACGGTTCGGCCGGCAGTCGATCACGCAGATGATGGAGCCAGCGCAGGTAGCGCAGTTCCGCCACCGGCAGCGGGCGCTGCTGGTGCTGCCAGGGCTGGGTGGCGATGAGGTGGCTGCGCGCGACCTCTTCCCATCCGAAGGGGGCCGGCACCACCGTGCCGGAGTAGGGGTCGAGCCAGCCGGTGGCGTCGATGGTGATCACCCGGAAGGCGGGATCACGTGCGATGGCCTGGGCGATCGGCTCGGGCAGGGGAAGGGGATGGGCGGGCATGCCTGCGCTAAGGTACACCAACCCGGCGCAACGACGAGGTGGGGACCCCGGCGCCCGTGGTCGTGTGGCACTCCGGCGCGGCGTCCCTCCTACCGGCTATCAGCTACCAGCGCGTGCCGATGAAGACGCTGTACACCGGGCCCTGCTGCTGCACGTCGACCGGGCCGGGCGGGGCGGCCAGGCCGAAGTCGGACTCGCTGACCAGGTAACCGAGGCCGGCGCCGACCTGGAGCCCGCGCGCGGTGGTGTGCACGGCGTTGACGTTCAGGCCGTATTCGAAGAAATCCTCGCTGCTGCGATTGCGTGCGCCGCTGCCGGTCAGTTCGAATTCACCGATCCCGTAGCCGGCGAAGGGCAGGACATCGAACTGCCAACGCGGCGTCGGCGCCAGGCTGAGCCCGAGATTCAGCCGGCCGGACAGGCTCTGGTAGTCGAGGGTTTCGCCGGCGAAGCGGTCCTGATTGGACTGGCCGACCAGGCTGACACCCCCGCCCAGTCCGACCCGCGCCGGCGAGCGGCTGAACAGTTCCAGGCGCAGGCCGTTGCTGCGGTTCCAGGTGCGGTCTTCGCTGCCGCTGGTGCTCTGGATGGTGTAGGAATCGGGGCCGTAGGCGTAGACCAGCCGCAGATCGAGGGCGCCGAAGCGGCCACTGTCATCGTGGGTGGCTGGCTCGGCGGCAGCCAGCGAGGCGAAGAGGCAGGTGGTCAGCAGGTGGGAACTGGTCATGGGCGACGAAGCGGGGGAGTCTAGGACGGTGCGAGCGTTGTCCATGCCATCGGAAGCAATGTGGCAGGGCGTCCGCTAACCCCAGAAAATTCTCTTCAAATCATGATTTCCCAGGCATTTGCGGTCCGGTCGCTGGCGCGGCGCCGACAGGCAGGACCAGCCGGGCGCTGGCCCCTCCGGTTGCCAGGTTGGACAAACCGACGGTGCCGCCGTGCAGGGCAGCCACCTCGCGCACCAGGGTCAGCCCCAGGCCCGAACTGCGTCGGCCGGTGTCCGGACGCTGAAGTGAGAAGAAGCGGTCGAATACCTTGTCGAGAGCGAAGTCGGGGATGCCAGGCCCGTCATCTTCGACCACCACCGCGACCTGGCCGGCGCTGACGCTGACAGAGACGCGCAACCCGCCGTCCATGGGCGAAAAGTCGATGGCGTTCTGCACCAGGTTGACCACGGCCAGACGGATCAGAAAGCGTTCGCCGACGACCACCGCGCCGGCGGCCAGATCGCTGGTCAGGCGCAGGTGCTTGGTGGCGACCTGGGGCTGCATGCTGTCGAGCACCTCGCCGCCCACGGTGGCGAGATCGAGAGGCTCGGGATCGTGCAGGCCGGTGCGGCTCTCCAGGGCGGCGAGCTGCAACTGCATGTCGACCAGGCCCTGTACCCGGGCGCCCTCGGTGAGCAGATTGCGCAGGAACCGGACGCGTTGCTCCGCCGGCATGGCGCGGCCGTCGATCTCCTCGGCGAGCAGTTCAGCGGCACCGCGGATCGAGGACAGCGGGCTCTTCATCTCATGCGCCAGGGCCTGCAACTGGCGCTGCGCCGAACGCCGGCCTTCGATGCTCTCGACCAGGCTGGCGAAGGCGGCGGCGAGGGCGCGGATCTCGCGCGGTCCGCGCTGCGGCGGCGGCGGCACGCGGCTGCCGACGCGCAGGGCTTCCGCCCAGGCGGTGAGCCGGCTGAGCGGTCGCGTCACCCACAGGCTGATGGCAGCACCGAGCAGGAGCACGGTCACCGCCAGGGCGGCGACCAGGCGCACGATCTGCCGACGGGCGATATCCATGAAGGCGGTGACGCTGTGCGCCGGCTTCATCACAGTGAGCACCCCAACGGTGCGTCCGTCGACGATCACCGGCGCCGCCACGTGCAGCACGGCGCTGCGCGCATCGGCGGGATCGGAGCGGGTGGTGCGCGCGCCGTAGATGCCGTCCAGGGTGCGCTTGACGTCGTGCCAGTGCGACAGGTCTTCGCCTTCGGCGGACGGCGTGCGCGCATCGAACAGCACGCGTCCCTGCGCGTCGGTGAGGTAGGCGCGCAGTTCGACCCGGGTCTTGGTCAGGCCGTAGATTCGTGCATCCAGGCGGCGCTCGACCGCGCGCGCGAATGCGGCCCGCAGCGCCACCACCCGGCCGGCCTCGTCGTGCTGTGCGGCCACTCCTGCCAGCACCTCGGCGGTGTCGACCATGGTCTCCTCCATCGACTCAAGGTAGCGCGGCCGCAGGTCGTCGACCAGCAACGACACCAGCAGCCAGCCGCCGCCAGCAGCAAGCACGAGCAGGGCGATGAGGAGGCGGAGGCGGAGGGACATGATGAAGGATTGCCTCAGTTGAGAGGTTGAGAAGCAGCTCTCGCGAATTGCCGCAGTTGAGAGGTTCAGTGGTTGAGAGGTTGAGAGGCAGCTCTCGCGAATTGCCCCAGTTGAGAAGTCCAGTGGTTGAGAGGTTGCGAGGCACGTGAGGTGAGGTGACCATCACGACGGTGAATCGCCTGCTGGACATCGTGCGCCCCAGGCTGACGCCGCCGCCGTGCAAGGCGGCGCGACATGCACCTGGCTGGAGAGGTCCACTCCTGAATCCAAGCTGGTGTCACCTCTTCTGCTCCTCACCTCTTCTGCTTCTCAACTTCTCAACTTCTCAACTTCTCAACCTCTCAACCTCTCAACCTCTCAACCTCTCAACCGTGGCCTTTTCTACAAATCCTCCACCACCGGCACCGTCGCATAGAAGATGCGTTCGACGCCGGCCTTGCGCAGGACGTCGACCACGGCGACGACGCGCCCGTGCGCGACCTTGGTGTCGGCGTGCAGGGTGGCACGGGCAGCGCCTTTGGCGCGTGCGGCGAGAGCGTCGAGCGTCAACGCCGCGCCGTCGACGCGGAGATTGCCGGCGGCATCAATGGTCACGCCAAGCGCTGAAGCCTCGCTGCCGGTGCCGGTGCCGGCCTCGGGCAAAGCCACCGGGATGGACTGGCGTCCGCTGTCGTCCATGACCAGCAGCAGGAACACCGCCAGCAGCAGCGAGACGTCGACCAGCGGCGTGATCGGCAGCACGGTCAGGTGCAGTAGTGCCGCGGCAGAACCGTGACGACGCCTCAACATGGATTGCCCCGGTTCGGGCGTTCGGGCGTTCGGGCATTCGGACGGGATCGCTGCTGACCGTGGTGCGGGTGTGCGGGTGTGCGGGTGCGCGGGCCGACCGACTGAACCTCCGAACGTCCGCACGGCCGTCCGGAAGGGCGTGCCAACGCCCTTCCAGACGCCATCACTGCCTCCTCCACAGCATCGCCGCCAGATCGGTGGCCGCATGTTCGAGCTGGTCAGACAGCCGGCCGACCCAGCCGGTGAGGACGCTGTAGGCGACGAATGCCGGGATGGCCACGGCCAGTCCGGCAGCGGTGGCGGCGAGGGCGTGGTAGATGCCGCCGGCCAGCGCCTTGGTGGTCACTGCGTCGCCGGTGTGGGCGGTGCGGAAGGCCTCGATCAGGCCGACCACGGTGCCGAGCAGGCCGAGCAGGGGCGCGACCTGGGTGGTCGCGAGCAGCACGCCGAGACCGCGTTCGAGCGCCGGCACCTCGCGCTGCGCGGCGTCGAGGGCGACGGCGCGCACGACCTCCGGGCCCTGTTCGCGCACGGTCAGACCGGCGAGCAGCACGCGACCGGCGGCATTGGCGCTGTCGATCACCGCCAGGGCGCGTTCGCCTCCGCCTTTGAGCAGGGCTTCCACGCACGCCGTCCGCGTGGTCGCGAAGACGTGTCGCAGCGACCGCAGTCGCCACACCCGTTCGATCGCCACCGCGAGGGCGGCCACCGACAGCGCCAGCATCGGCCACAGCACCACGCCGGCGTTGCTCAGGATCAGCCAGACCAGGCTCAGCATGTCGGCAGGATCCGATCCGGGAGGGCGGGCGCCGGGGGTCATCCGCGCCGGCGGATCAGACGTAACCAGCGCGTCAACGACCTTTACCGCGGCGACAAGCGTACCCTATTGGCAACTTCACAGCAATAGGGTAGCCTCCCCCGGCTTCCATCTGCCTGAGAGAGGCATCCGTGCAGGGATCCGCGATGGCTGAACTGATACCCGTGCTGATCGGCACCGCTGGCCTGGTTGCGGGCGAGTGCTATGTGCTCAAGGAGGGCGCCGATGTCGTGGTCGGCCGCAGCCGTGCCTGCGACATCAGCCTGCGCCGGACGCCGGGCTACCTCAAGGCGCCCGCCGCCACCCGCGACGCCGATCACGACTTCAACACCGTCAGCCGCCGCCACCTCCGCCTCCAGGTCCACGACTCGATCGTGCGCCTGCAGGACATGTCGACCAATGGCACTTTTTGCGACGACGAGCAGCTGCACGAGGCGCGCGAGGTCGATCTCAGCGGCGGCGCCCACATCGTCCGCCTGGGTACTCGCGAGTGCTTCCAGATGGTGCTGCTGCCCAAGGACGATCCGCGCGTGCAGGAGGACGTGCTGACCCTCAACGCCACCGCCGCCGCCGCCGCCGCGCTGCCCAAGACCGACCCGCCGCCGTCGAAGGCCTCCAAAAAGTCAGGCTGAGCTCTCAGTTGGGGGCGCTGCTTTTGTTGGGGGCGCTGCTTTTGTTGGGGGCGCTCGCGCAGGCTCGCGCCCCCAACGAACGCGCCTTGCGGCGCTGCCCCCTGGGAAGACGGGGAGTGGGGCTGGCTGCTTTTTGTTGGGTGCGCTCGCGCAGGCTCGCGCCCCCAACGAACGCGCCTTGCGGCGCTGCCCCCTGGGAAGACGGGATGATGTGGCGCTGGCTTCCAGCAGGTGCCGGACGGGTTGCGTCACCGTGCCAGCGGGATACATGCGGTGACGGGGGCACGCATGGCTGAGGATCTCAATCCCTATCAGGCGCCAGCCAGCGAGGCGGCGAGCACCGGCACGAGCTACGGGTTGAGCATCGAGGGTCCGGCGCTGGTGGTGCCCAAGGACGCGCGGCTGCCAGAGATCTGCGTGATCAGCGGCCGACGCGGTCCCGGATTATACCGCACGCTGAAACTGACCTACGTCCCGCCATGGGTGTACGTCACCATCCTCGCCAGCCTGTTGGTCATGATCATCGTCATGCTGATCGTGCAGAAGCGCGGCACGGTCACGGTGTGGATCTCCGACGTCGAGCGCATCCGTCGGCGCAATGCCATCCTGCTGAATTGGCTGCTCTTCTTCGGCGCGCTCGCCCTGTTCGTCCTCGCTGGCGTCCTGGAGAACGGATGGCCCGTGGTGCCCGGGATCGCGCTGCTGGTGACGCCCCTGGTCATCTACTACGTCCGCCTCCGTATCGTCTATCCCGGTCGCATCGATCAGAACCGCATCTGGCTGCGCGGCATCCGTCCTGAGGTGATGACCGCCATGGTCGAGGCCGCCGGCTGAGCCGGCATCAGCCTTCGACCTGATCGCACACCCAGCTCGCGAACGGTAGCGCGCAGGTGAACGCCGGCGACACCGCGTTGAGCACGTGCAGGCTGCGCGCGTCGCGCTCGATCAGGAAGTCGGTGACCAGGGTGCGGGTCTGGGTGTCGAGCAGTTGGGCGCGGATGCCGGGCTGGCCCCAGTGCGTGCACTGCGCCGGGTCGACGCCGTCGAGCAGACGCTGCGCCTGCTGCACCAGATAGGCGAGGCGGTACTTCTTCATCTCCTCCCAGGCCAGGCCGCGGAAGTCGAAGCCGGCATGCAGCAGCAGGCCGGCCTCGGTGCTCAGCACCTGGATCAGTTCGCCGAGCCGGAAGCCGGCCAGGCCGCCGTACTGCTCGCGCCAGAATGCCGGCATGGCGGTGGGTCCGATCTTGCCGTGGCCATCGACGGTCACCGTCCAGTGTACGCCCAGAAACGGGAAGCGCAGGTCGGGCACCGGATAGATGTGGGTGCGCAGCGCGCCCGGCGCGGCGTCGCTGTACAGGTAGAGGCCCTTGAAGGGCAGGATGCGCAGATGCTTGGCGAGGCCGTAGTCGTGGGCGATGCGGTCGGCGTAGAGACCGGCGGCGTTGACCAGCAGGCCAGGGCGCAGGCGGCCGGCCGAGGTGACCACGTCATCGCCATCGCGGCGGAGGTAGGCGACACCGGTGCGCACGGAAATCCCGGCGTCGGCGGCGTCGACCGCCAGTGCCGCCATCACCGCGCGCGGATCGACCGACGACGTGGTCGGCGACCACAGCGCCTGATCGACGGTGCGTACGTGCGGCTCGATGCGCCGGGCTTCGTCGGCGTCGATCAGCGTGACGGTGACGCCGTTGGCCATTCCGCGGCGGTGCAGCTCGCGCAGCGCCGGCAGTTCGTCGGCACTGGTGGCCACCACCAGCTTGCCGCAGCGGTTGATCGCCAGCTTGCGCTCCAGGCAGTAGGCGGTGAGTGCGGCATTGCCGTCGCGGCAGAAACGCGCCTTCAGGCTGTCGGCCGAGTAATAGAAGCCGGCATGCAGCACGCCGCTGTTGCGTCCACTGGCGTGGGCGCCGCAGGCCGGTTCCTTGTCGATCAACACGATGCGCGCGGTCGGCCTGCGGCGGCGCAGTTCGAGTGCGATGGCGAGGCCGATGACGCCGCCGCCGATGATCAGCACGTCGCAGGACTCGGCAGTCATCAGGCTCCGATCACCGGCGCGACCAGCGTCCAGATGTCGTCAGCGATCTCCTCCGGCGGCCGGGTGGCATCGAGCACGGCGAGTTCGTGATCGGCGGCGAGACTGGCGAAGCCGTCGTGGACGCGGCGCAGGTAGTCGGCGCCGCGCGCTTCGATGCGATCGGGTCCGCGGGTGGCGGCACGTCGGCGCAGCGCGATGGCCGGATCCAGCCGCAGCCACAGCGCCAGATCCGGGCGCAGCCCGCCGACCGCGAGCTGGATGGCGGCGCGCACCGCCGCCAGGTCGAGGCCGAGGCCATAGGCCTGGTAGGCGATGGTGGAATGGTAGAAGCGGTCGAGCACCACCACCTCGCCGGCGGCGAGGGCCGGGGTGAGCACCTCGGCGACGAGTTGCGCCCGCGCCACCAGGTATCCAAACAGTTCGGCCACCGGGCAGGCGCGCGTCGCCGGATCGAGCAGCAGCGTACGCAGCGACTCGCCCAGGGCGGTGCCGCCGGGTTCGCGCAGGCGACGATACGGCCGGTCGAGGCGGTCGAACCGCTGCGTCAGCAGTTCGATCTGCGTGGTCTTGCCGCAGCCGTCGATGCCTTCGAAGACGATCAGCGGCATGGCGCGCTCATCGCAGCCACCCCAGCGCGATCAGGCCGGCGATCACCGCACCGGCGGCGAGTCGGTACCAGCCGAAAGCGGTGAAGCGGTTGGCGGCGACGAAGCGCAGCAGCCAGGCCACCACCACCCAGGCGACCAGGAAGGACACCGCGAAGCCGACGGCGAGCAGCACCAGCCGGTCGCCGGTGAAGGCGGCGTGGTGCTGGACAAGTTTGTAGCCCGAGGCTGCGAACATGATCGGCATGGCCAGGAAAAACGAGAACTCGGTGGCGACGCGGCGATCGACACCCAGCAGCATGGCGCCGATGATGGTCGCCGCCGAGCGCGAGGTGCCCGGCAGCAGCACGGCCAGGCATTGGAACAGCCCGATGCCGATGATCACCGCCCAGGGCAGGGCACCGACATCGAGGTGGCGCACCGTGCGCGGCCAACGTTCGACCGCGATGATCGCTCCGCCTCCCAGGGCGAGGGCGACGGCGACCACGCCAGGGGTGAAGAGATGGGCGTCGACCCACTTGTTGGCAGCCAACCCGACCACCGCCGCCGGCAGGAAGGCGACGAACAGCGCGAGCACGAAGCGCTGGGCATTCCAGGTGGTCGGAAGCTCGCGCGCGATTTGGATGAGCCGCGCCCGGTAGAGCCAGCACACCGCCAGGATGGCACCGAGCTGGATGACCACCTCGAAGGCCTTGGCGGCGCCTTCGTCGCCCATGATCGCCGCGAAGCCGAGGGCATGTCCGGCGACGATGAGGTGACCAGTGGACGACACCGGGATGAACTCGGTCAGCCCTTCGACGATGCCCATGATCACGGCGGCGCCGAGGCCGACTGCGTCCATCGGTGGCATGGTTCGCGGCTGCGCCGCAGGCGCAAGGGCGCTTCGCGCGGTACACGGGGCCGAAGTGCACGAAGGGCGTGAAGGGCGCGAAGGGCTGTGAGGTGAGGTCGAAGCGCTGAGGGGAGAATTGAGCGCACATGAATCGTCGTTTCACAGGACTCTTGTGCTGACGGTGCACTGCACCTCTCCAGTCCCCTTCGCGCCCTTCGCGCCCTTCCGTCCCTTCCCTCCCTCTCTCCCTTCTCTCCCCGCCCCCTTCCCGCCCCTCCCCATGCACATCGTCCACGTCATCGCCCGGCTTAATGACGGCGGGCCGGCCCGGGTGCTGGCGGCACTTGGCAGCGAACTGGCACGGCTGGGCTGGCGGAGCACCGTGCTGGCGGGTGCGACGGCGGCGGATGAGCGCGACCTGACCGCCGAGCTGCGCGCGGGCGGCATGGAGGTCGAAACCGTGCCCGGTCTCGGCCGCCGCCTGCGTCCGCTCGGCGACCTCACCGCTGGCGCCTGGCTGGTGCGCCGGCTGAAGGCGCTGCGACCGGACGTGGTGCACACCCACACCTTCAAGGCCGGCGTGCTCGGCCGGCTCGCCTGCCGGCGATTGCAGATGCCCTGCCTGCACACCTTTCACGGCCACGTCCTGGCCGGGCATTTCCCGGCGCCGGTGGCCTATGGCCTGCGGCTGATCGAACGCGCGTTGGCGCCGATCGCGCACCTGCACGCGCTGACGCCTGGCCAACGTCGCGAGCTCTGCCGCGTCCACCGCATCGGTACGCCACGCCGCTGGCACGTGCTGCCGGTGCCGGTGGCAGCGGTGGTGCGCCGCCCGGCGGCCTGGCACGCGGCGCTGGGGCCGGGCGCGCGCATCGGCTTTCTCGGTCGCCTGGCGCCGGTCAAGGACGCCGACCTGTGGTTGGAGGCGCTCGCCCAGCTCGCCCGTCTGCGGCCGGTGCAGGGCGTGCTCTGCGGCGATGGTGGCGAACGGCCGCGGCTGGAGGCGCGCGCGCGGGCGCTTGGCGTGGCGGTGCATGTCGCCGGCTTCGTTCCGGCCGGCGAGGCGCTGGCGGCGATGGACCTGCTGCTGGTCAGCAGTCGCAACGAAGGCCTGCCGCTGGCGGTGATCGAGGCGGCCGGTGTCGGCGTTCCGGTGGTGGCGCCGGCGGTGGGCGGGCTGGTCGATCTGGCGGCGTGGGGCGCCGTTCTGGCGGCGCCGCGCACCCCGCTCGGCCTGGCGGCGGCCTGCCTGCGCCTGCTCGATGACGGCGAACTGCGCCAGGCGCAGCTGGCGCGCGCGGCGGCCCTGGCGCACCGGCTCCGCCCGCAGGCGCTGGCTCCGCGCTATGCGGCGCTCTACAGCCGGGTACACCGCGAAGGATGAGCGGCTGGGTATGAATCGTTCGGCGCCCGAAGCGCGTAGGGGGTCTGCGCGCCGGGGGCTCGGGACCCTGCTCGTGCTGGTGTTCGCGGTGACGGTCGACGGCGTCGACCTCGCTTTGCTCACACCGACGCCGCACGCCGACGATCTGGTCGAGTTCGCGGTGCGCGGCGCACCGGCCGAGTGGCTACGGCTGGATACCACGACCACACCGGTGCTGGCGATCACCGGGCCGGATGGCGCCACCTGGCGGCGCAGCGCCTTCCTCTACCAGTCCTGCGCCGTCGGTGCCGCGCCTGACGCCATCGACGTCGTCGGCGAACTGGAACTGCGCCTGCGCCATGCGCCGCGCGTGCCTGGCCGTCACGCCTGGCGCCTGCTGGCCCCCGATGGCGCCGTGGTCGCCGAGGGTGCGCTGGTGGTCGCGGCCGCACGTGGTCCGGTCGGTCCGCTGCGCATCAGTCCGGCCAATCCCCGCCTGCTGGCGTTGGCCGACGGCACCCCGTTCATCGCCATCGGCTGCAACATCGCCTGGGCGAAGGGCCCCGACCGCCTAGCCAATTTCGCGCGCTACTTCGCCGCCTTCGCCGCCGCCGGCGGCAATCACGCCCGGCTGTGGCTGTCGTCGTGGTGCGGACAGATCGAGAGCGCCACCCCCGACCGCTACCGTCTCGATCAGGCCTGGCTGATCGATCAGGTGCTGGCCCTGGCGCGGCGGCATGGCCTGCGCGTGACCATCGTGCTCGACAACCATCACGATCTCATCGAGGGCCTGTGCTTCCCTTACGGCGCGGACCTGGTCGCGCGCCGCCGCGCATTTTTCGCCGCCACGCCCGGCGAGCAGTACGCGCGCCGGTTGCGCTACGTCCTCGCGCGTTGGGGCGCCGATGACAGCGTGCTGGCGTGGGAATTGTTCAACGAGGTCGACCTCGCCTGCACCGACCTCGATGCCTGCCTGGCCTGGCTGCGCGGCGTCGGCGGTCTGCTCGGTCGCCTCGATCAGGATCACCGCCTGCGCACGGTGAGCTGGTGCGATGCCTATTCCTGGGAGCCGCTCGCCGAGCTGCCCGGACTCGATCTGGTCCACGTCCACCGTTACGTGCAGGAGCACGTCGCCCGTGACGAGGAGGGCCGCATGGCCACCCGCGACGGCGTCGAGATGCTGGTGATCCAGGCCGAGCGCACCAATCGCAAGACGCGACCCTTCTGCTTCGCCGAGGTCGGCTACCAGGGCAGCGAGCGGGTCAATCCCGGCAATGACGCCGACCGCAGCGGTCTGCTGCTGCGCCAGCAGGCGTGGACCGGCCTGATGCTCGGCGGCTACGGCTCGGGGATGAACTGGTGGTGGGACGTCTACGTCGACCGCAACGGACTGTGGGACCAGTACCGCGGCCTGGCGGCAGCGGTGCGCCGGGTCGATTGGCGCGACGCCGGTCTGGCGCCACTGACGCCCAACCCCGGCTCGGCGCTGCGCGTGCTCGGCTGGCAGAGCCAGTCCCAGGCCCTGCTCTGGCCGCATCCGCGCGCTGACACCTGGTACGCGCACCTGGTCGCCGGCCGGGCGCGGCCACGGCTGACCCGTGAGGTCGCCATCCGCCTCGGCGGCATGCGTCCGGACAGCCCCTTCAGCGTGCACCAGCTCGACACCGTCAGCGGTGACGTACGTGCATCGGGCGAGATCCGCAGCGATGCCGACGGCATGGTCACGCTGATCCTGCCGATCGCGATCACCGATCTGGCGCTGCACGTCGAACTGAAGAAGTAGGCCGAGGCTGGGCGAGGCTGGGCACGCATCGTTCGGCGCGCGCATGACGGCTGCGACCCAGCCGGAGGGGGTGCGGGGGCCACCCCGCTGCTCAGGCGTCGGGAGGGTTAAAGCGGCAGCGATTCGCGTCGGCGGGCAGGGTCCCGCCGACGCTACCCGGCAGTGGCGGAGCGCAGGCGCGCAGCGCCGAGCACCACCACGAGAGGGCCGGCGCTTCCGCGCCGGACGTGCCGGTCATCCGGCACGGTCGCCGTCGTCGGCGACTTGCGAGAGCGGGTGCCCGAGAGGGTCCCAGTGGAACGAGGCAGGCTGCGTCCGCGATTCGTCCACACGTTCTCAGCGCGGTGCCGGATCGGATCAGCGCAGCTCGTCCTCGTCCCTCCGGTCGCCGACATCGTCGCGATAGATATCCACCCCGAACCACCCGAGCAGGAGATCGAGCAGTTCGCCAGGATTGAACCCGACCTTGAAGCCGAGCACGGCGGCGCCGGTGACTTCGATCTGCGTCCAGTACGAAGCCGGGATGCGTTCACCCGGCGGTGGCATCGGCACCACGAAATTGCCGAGGTCGAAGACCTTGCCGCGCGCCGGCCCGTTGCCCGGTGGGGCCGATTCCTCGAAGCCAAGGATGACCTTCTGCCCTTCCCACGCCTGCGGTCCGTCGACGCCGCCAGTGCGGTAGAGACCGGCCGAACCATCGCGCACGCCGACGATCTGCATCATCGCCAGCGCCCCGACCTGCACCGGTCCGACCCGCGCCTTGGCGCCGAGACCGGGCCCGAAACCGAGTGTCACCACGTCGAGCGCGTCGCGCCCGCGGTCGCGCCAGTAGGCGCAACCACCCAGGAGCGGGATGACCAGGGCGACGAGCATGATCCGCGCGCGCATGCTGCCAGCGTGCGGCCAGCCGTGGTCAGGCCACGCACGCATCCCTGACGGCGAAGCAGGTGGCATGCACGCGGGGTCGCTGTCAAAGGCGGATCTCCCGCCCACGCACGCTCGGACGTTTCGGCCCTCGGACCCGCGATTGGCCCGGTCAGCCGGCGCTCTATGGTCGCCGTCCCGGAGTCGTGCATGGACGCTCTCACCGTCACCGCCACCACCCACCGCGGCATGCCCGCCTGGTCGATCTCCGGCAGCGCGCTGGAGGTGGTGGTCACCGTCACCGGCGCCCATCTCGCGGTACTCCGCAGCCGCGGCGACCAGCTCAATCCGCTCTGGCAGCCGCAGTGGCCGGCGGTCGATCCGAGCGGCGTCGCTCCCGGCGGTCCTTACGGCGGCAGCGAGTCCTCGCTGCTGGCGACCATCGTCGGCCACAATCTCTGTCTCGACCGCTTCGGGCCGCCCTGGCCGGGCGAGAACCGGCCGGTGCATGGTGAGGCGCCGTGCGTGGCGTGGTCGCTGGCGCAGCCGGCACCCGATCTGGTCGAGCTGTCGGCGACCTTGCCCCTGGCCAAGCTGCGCGTGCGCCGCCGCATCCGCATGCAGGGCACCACCGCCCAGTACAGCGCCGGCGTCGCCCATGACGGCGCCTTGCCGCGGGCTGTGGAGTGGTGCGAGCACGCCACCGTCGGCGATCCCTTTCTCGACGGCGCGGTGTTCACCGCCGGCATCGACGGGGTGTGGAACTGGCCGCATGCGGCCGAGCCCGGCAGCCGCTTCGCAGGCATCCCGCCCGAGGGCGCCATCGCGGTCGACGAAGCGCTGGCCATGCCCGCGCCCGGCGCGGCGCCGTGCGGCGACGTGCTCTGCGCTGGCGTCGCCAGCGGCTGGTGGACGGCGACCAACGTCCGGCTGAAGCGCCGGCTGACCTACCGCTGGGAGGCGCGCCAATTCCCCTGGCTGGCGCTGTGGACGCAGCATCGCAGCCGCACCGGCGGCCCGTGGAACGGTCGCGAGCGCACCCGCGGCATGGAGCTGTCGACGAAACCCTTCCCCGAGGGCAAGCCGCCGGCATCGCGCGAACAGGAGTACCGCGGCCGCAGCGCGCAGTGCCTGGTGCCGCCGGGCGCGTGGCTCGACCATCCCGTGTCGATCGCCTGGGAAGCGACCTGATCCCTGATCCCTGATCCCTGATCCCTATTCCCTTTCGCCCTTGCCAGATTCCCCGCTCGGCTGCGTCAGCGCCCGGGTCGCCAGTTCGCTGGGCGGCACCTCGGGGATGGCGTCGACGCCACCGGCGGCGCCGAGGTCCTGGAAACGGCGCGCCGCCACCAGCACGCGGCCTTCCAGGCTGCCGACGGCCTCGTTGTAGCTGATGACCGCGCGGTCGAGCCCCTTGCGCAGGTCGATGAAGTGGCCGGCGAGAATGCGCAGACGGTCATGCAGGTCGCGACCGAGCGCGCTGATCTCCTGGGCGTTGCGCGCCAGCGCTTCCTGCCGCCAGCCGTAGGCCACCGCGCGCAGCACCGCGATCAGCGTGGTCGGCGTCGCCAGCACCACGCGCCGGCCGGTAGCGTATTCCATCAGATCGGGATCGTGTTCGAAGGCGGCCGCGAGCATGCCGTCCGAGGGTACGAACAGCACGACGAACTCCGGCGCCGGGCTGAACTGCTGCCAGTAGGCCTTGGCGCCGAGCGCGTCGACGTGGGCGGTGAGTTGGCGCGCATGCTGGCGGAAATGTTCGCGCCGCATGGTCTCGTCATCGCACTCGATGGCCGTGAGGTAGGCGGCGAGCACCGCCTTGGCGTCGACCACCACCTGCTTGCCGCCGGGCAGACGCACCACCAGGTCGGGACGCAGGCGACCATCGTCGCCGGTGGGCTGCTCGCTGAAATCGCAGTGCTCGACCATGCCCGCCATCTCGACCACCCGGCGCAACTGCACCTCGCCCCAGCGGCCGCGCACCGCCGGCCGGCGCAGGGCATCGACCAGCTTGCCGGTCTCGCGGGTCAACTGCTGGTTGGCCTCGTGCAGGAAACGCAATTGCTCGCCGAGCGCGGCGGTCGAACCAGCGCGCGCGCTGTCGACCTCGCCGAGCTTGCCGTCGAGGCGCTGCATGGTCTCGGTCAATGGCTTGACCAGGCCGGCGATGGCCTGCTGACGATGCTCGAGATCGTGCGCGGCGCCCTGCTGGAAGCGCGCCAGGGTGGCCTGGGCGAGGTCGAGGAAGGCCCGGTTGTTGCTGGCCAGGGCATCCGCCGACAGCCCGCGGAAGCTGTCGTGGAGCGCCCGGCGCGCCTCGTCGACCAGGCGCAGCTTCTCGTCCGCGGCGCGGCGCTCGCCGTCCAGGCGGGTGCTCAGCTCGACGTGCGTGGCCTGCGCGCGCGCGATCTCACCCAGCGCGTCGGCCAGGGTGCGCTCGCGCTCGGTGAGGTCGCCGCGCAGCGACGCGGCCTGCGCATCGAGGCCGGCGACGCGTTCACGCAGGGCGGCGATCCCGGCGCCGGCGTCGGCCATCGCCGCGGCCGCGCGCGTGCGCGCCAGCAGCCAGGCGATGGTCGCACCCAGCGTCGCGCCCACCGCGCACCACAGCAGCTCGGCGGCCATCGGCATGGGCGGATGATGCTGGTGGTGGCAGTGAAGCCAACGCTGGCGACGGGGTCGAGCTGCTCAGCGTGCGGCGGCAGGACGCAGGCTGAAGCGATGCGGCGTCGGTTTGCGCAGGGCGTCGATCTCGCCTTCCAACCGGGCGATCAGCGCGTCATGCTTGTCCAGCTCGGTCTGCCTGCGGGCCTCGATGTCGGTGCCCGCCAGCCAGGCCGGCGGTTCGAAGAGCTGCACGCTGCGCCAGCGGGTGAAGTAGATGTTGTTCTTCTCGATGATGCGCTGGAACAGCTTGTCGGCCTGGGCGGTGATCACCCCGGCGGTACGGCTGAGGTTCACGCCGGCGGCCAGGGCGGCGGCGGTCACCTGGGTCGCGGGCTGGCCGTCGATGGTGAGATCATACGTGGCTTCGGCCAGGCCGGTGACGCGCAGTTCGTAGCGGCTGAGTTCATCCAAGGCGGCGAAACCAGGGATGCTGAGCGTCAGCGCCGCGTCGGCGTGCAGCGGCCAGGGCAGCGCGGCGTCGGTGCGCGCGAAGACCAGTTCGCCGGCGGCGCCGGCCTCGAGTTCGATGCGGCAGCCTTCGGCGGCGACCACGCGGCGGCCGCTGGCATCGATCTCGGCGCGGCTGACCAGCGCCGGTGCGCCGAGGCCCTTGAGGATGGCGGCGGCCATGACCAGTTGGCCGGCCCAGTTGGGATGCACGGCGTCGGGGATCAGGCGCGGCGCTCCGGTGGGGCCGAGCACGCCGGCGGCGCGGCCGGCCGCGATGGTGGCGATGAACGGGGTGTACTGGTCGATGAACAGCACCTGCTCGCGCACGGCGATCTCCCGCAGGGCCTGGCTGTACTTCGCGAGCATGCGGTTGTAGGCGCTGCCGCCGGGCTGATCGGCCTCGTAGCGCTCCTCGGGGCTGGGCGTGACCAGGGCGATGCGCGCCCCGGCGGCCTTGAGCTGGGCGACCATCTTGCCCAGGTGCTCGACGTAGCGCGGCAGGTTGTTGTCGCCGCCACGGGCGTCGTTCATCCCGAAGTCGATGGTGATCACCGCCGGCTTCAGCGGCAGGACATCGCGGCGCATGCCGTTGTCGAAACCGCGACGCTGGCTGAGCCAGGCGGTGTCGCCGCCCCAGCCGATGTTGCGGAACGTGAGCGACCAGGTGGGGAAGCGGCTGAGCACGTAGGCTTCGATGTAGGTCGTGTACATGCGCTGCTCGGTGATGCTGTCGCCGAGGAACACCACCGGACGGTCGCCGTCGCGGATGAGGAACTCGCCGGCCGGCAGCGCGGTCAGCGAGGTGGCCAGGACCAGGGCGGCGAGGGCGGTGCGCTGCCAACGCGGGCGGTGGGCGCAGGGGGGCGTTACGGACATGGGTCTTGGCCTCGGGGCGGGTGGTGGCGACGCGACGCGCGGCGACGCCGGCACGGTGCGCTGCCGGCGCGCGTGGCCAACGGCATTTTCCGACGCGCTGGCTAGCTGTCGCACCGCGTGCCGCCGGCGTCCGCCGTCGACCAGCCGCTGCCGCCCCGACGCCGGACGGCTGATTGCGCATGGACAGCCCGCGGGTCGCTCCAAGCATCCCGCCCATGGCCGAGCCCGCCGTCGAGACTCCAACCTGGTTCAACGGTCACTTCGTCGTCAACTTCGATCCGTTCCTGCTGCGCCTGGTTAGCGCCGACAGCGGCGACTTCGGCATCCGCTGGTATGGCGTCTCCTACGTCGCCGGCATCGTGCTCGGCGCACTGCTGCTGCGGCGCTGGGCGCGGCGTGGGCGGCTGCCGATGGAGCCGAGCGAGATTGGCGACTTCGCCCTGATCGGCGGTGTGTGCATGGTGGCGGGCGGCCGCCTGGGATGGTGCCTGTTCTATGCCATCGAGGAGGTCCTGCGGAATCCCCTGCTGATCGTCCAGGTGTGGAAGGGCGGCATGGCCAGCCACGGCGGCATCGTCGGACTGTTCGTGGGGGTGTGGTGGTATGCCCGCCGCCAGCAGGCGCGGGCACGGACGATGGCCGCGGCGCGTGGTGCGGACGCCGCTGGTCCGCCTGCTGCCGCCAGCCGCTTCTGGGTGTTCGCCGATGGCGTCGCCGCGGTGGCGCCGATCGGAATAATCTGCGGACGCCTGGCCAACTTCATCAACGGCGAGTTGTGGGGGCGGCCGAGCACGGTGTCCTGGGCGATGATCTTCCCGACCTCGATCGCCGTGCCGGCGGAGATCCCCGAGGCCCACATCCACGCCTGGCAGCTCGCGCATCTGAGCCTGGCGGTGCCGCGCCATCCCAGCCAACTTTATGGCGTGATCGCCGAGGGTATCATCCCGCTGCTGATCATCGTGCCCCTGCACGCCCGCCACCGTCGGCCCGGATTGACCCTTGGCGTGCTGCTGGCGCTCTACGCCATCGGTCGCTTCATCGACGAGTTCTTCCGCCAGCGCGATCGCATCCAGCCGCTGGCGTTCGCCGGGTTCAACGAAGGCCAGGTGCTGTCGATCCCGGTGCTGCTGGCGGGAGTGATCATCGCCTGGTGGGCGTGGCGTCGGCCAGCGGCACCGGATCTCTATGCGCCGCCGCGCTGATCAGCCCACCACGACAGGCTGGGCCGGACCCATTCCGCGCGCGTCGGACGATGCATGCCCAGCCTCGCTCACGCCGTCTTGTAGCGTTTCATCCAGGCGTAGAGCGCGTCGCCTGGGCACAGGCTGCCGCCGAGGTCGCGGTGGCCGTACACCCGCGGCTTGCTGAGCTGATAGCGGGTGCGTGCGTCATTGAGGAAGGCATTGAGCGCGGCGAGCTGGCGTTGCGGCGGAGGCTGGCGCATGAAGTCGCCGATCACCGAGATGCCGAGATTGTTCTCGTTCGCGCTGCGCACGTGCGCGCCCTGGTAACGCGCTGGCCGGCCTTCGTAGACCTTGCCGTCCTTGCCCACCACGAAGTGGTAGCCGATCGCCGCCCAGCGCTTGCTCTCACGGTGGTAGCGCTCGATGCGGCGCAGCACTTCGGCATCGGACAGGCCGATGAAACCATCGTATTCGCCGGTGTGGTGGACGGTGATGCGCTGCACGCCGCCCATCGCCTGGTTGTTGCCGGCGATGCGCTGGCTGGTCCACGCCGAGCGCGGCACCAGGACGTAGCCGCCACGGTCATCGCCAGGAGCGAAATCGTCGTCGGGGGCGGGTTGGTCTGGCTGCACCGTCGCCGCCTGTTGAGCTAGCTGGTCGAGCCGGCTCTGCGCCACGCCCGGCACCCAGAGCACTCGGCCGGGAGCGAGATCGGTGGGCACCACCTTGTTGATGGTCAGCAGCTCGGCCACCGAGACGCCGGTCCGCCGGGCGATGCCCGACATGGTGTCGCCGCGCGCCACTGTGTACCACCCGCCCGCCGCGATGGCGGTGGGTGGGGCGGGCTGCCAGGGCGCCGCGGGGCGGGTGTCCCATCCGATGGTGTCAGCCTTGGCCTGACCGCGACCGGAGCAGCCGTCCAGGACTAGCGCCGCGCCGCCGATGATGACGCCGCGACGGGAGAGATACGGTTCCATGTGCGCACGGTGGAGCTTTCCGGTTTTCGTGCAAGACCACGGCGGACATCGTGTGCGGGTTGAACCGGTCTTGGAACCGGTCTTGGAACCGGTCGCTGGCCGTGCTGTCGCCGCTGGCGCCGCCGCTCGCCGTGCGGCGGCCTGCCCGCCCACTGGAACCGCGCAGCGCCTCGCCGACGATCCCGACCCGCGTGGCGACCTCAGCATCCTCCGACGCTCGGACCCGGTCCGGACCCTCCGGCCCAGCCGGTCCCGACCATGCCGGCGCGCTCCTCGCCGCCCACGGCGAGCACCACCGTCTGGCGGCCGGCTACAACGCCATCGCGGCTGCACGCCTGCTGGTGTTCATCGGTCTCGCCCTCGCGGTGCTCGGCTTCATCAGTACGCCCGGGCCGCTGTGGCTGGGCCTGGTGGTCGCTGCCGGTGTCGCGTTCGCCGGGCTGGCCTTGTGGCATGGAGGCATCGACGAACGCCGGCAGGCGGCGCTGCGTCGGGCGCGCTACCACAGCGATGGGCAATTGCGTGTCCAGGGCCGCTGGCCGGCAACCGGCGAGGATGGCCAGCGCTGGTTGGTATCGCCGCATCCCTACGCCATGGATCTCGACGTGGTCGGGCCGCATGGCCTGTTCGCCGCGCTCGACACCGCCAGCACCGAGGCCGGTCGCGTCCAGCTCGCCGCCTGGCTGCTCGACGACGAGGCGGCCCTGTCCGCCGGTCATGCTGGGCACGTGCGCTGGCTGGCCGCGGCGCACGACTGGCGGGCCGGACTGTACGCCGCCGGCGTCGATCCCGGCCGCGAGGGTGCCGACCACGACCGTTTCGCCGCCTGGCTGGCGGCCCCGCCGGCGGCTCCCGGAGCGATCAGCGCGATCGCGATCGCGATCGCGCGCCTGGCGGTGGCCGGTGCGCTGGTCTGGCTGGGCTGGCGCTGGGGCGCCGCCGGCGTGTTTTGGGGCTTCATCGCCGCCGCGGCGCTGTGCACGCCGCTGAATCTGCTTGCCGTCCGCCTGCTCGGTGCCCTCCCCGATCCCGATCGCCTGCGCGCCGTCGCCCTGGCGCGCGCGCGCTGCCTCGAACGCATCGCTGTCCTGGCCGCTGCCGGCGGCGCCCTGCCCGAGGGTCTCGCCGTCCTTGCCGAGCGCGCCGGCGCCGGCGCCCGCGCCACTGGCGAACTGGCTGCCATCGCCAACGCGCTCGCCCAGCGCAGCAATCCGCTGTGGTCGATGGGCGTCGGTGCCGTGCTGCTGGCGGAGTGGCGCAATCGCGTGCGCCTGCATCGCTGGGCGGCGCGCCATGGCGCTGCAGTGGTGGGGTGGACGCGCGCGCTGGCCGAGACGGAAGCGCTGGCCTGCCTGGCCACCTGGTGTGCCGAGCAGGGCGGCTGCTGGCCGGAGGTCGACGGGTCGGGTCCGCTGCTGGCGGTCGACGATCTCGCCCACCCGCTGCTGCCGCGCGACCGCCGCATCGGCAACGACCTGCGTCTCGATGACCGCCAGGTGCTGGTGCTCACCGGCGCCAACGCCTCGGGCAAGAGCACCTTCCTGCGCGCCCTGGCCCTGGCCGCCCTGCTCGCCCGCCTCGGCTGCACGCTGCCGGCGCGGCGGGCGCAGCTGCGCAGCCTGCGCCTGGCCACGGTGATGCGGGTGCAGGATGACGTCAGCGCGGGGTGCAGCCGATTCCAGGCCGAGGTGCGGGCGCTCAAACGCGTCTTCGATCGTGCCGGGCGACCGGGCGCACCGCTGCTGATGGTGTTCGATGAAGTGCTCTCGGGCACCAACAGCCTGGAACGCCGTCTGGGCACCCAGGCGGTGATCGCGGCGCTTGCGGCGACGCCGGGCGCGCTGCTGGTCAGCACCCACGATCTCGAACTGTGCCGGTTGGCGGAACAGGAACCGCAACGGGTGCGTCTGGCGCATTTCGCCGACGGCGCCGGCGATGATCCCGATGGCGATCTGCAGTTCGATTATCGGCTGCGCGAGGGCGTCGTGCACAGCACCAACGCGCTGAAAGTCATGCGCGCCGCCGGTCTGCCGATTCCTCGCGAGCTGCACTGAACGGCAGTCCATTCGTCGGCGATTGACGCCCACCTCCCGAGCCGGCTGCTGAAAAGCAGCCGGCGGGGCTTCAGGGGGCCATACGCCTCCTGAAGCAAAAGCTGATCACCGCGCTGCTCTCGGTCGCCGACGATCGGCTATCGGCTATCGGCTATCGGCTATCGGCTATCGGCTATCGCTTCCATTCCGACTGATCCGCGCGCCGCCGGGCATGCACATTCCGCGATGCACATTGTCAGCGGGGCAGCGCACAGAGCGCGGATGTCGACGGAAACTCCTTGAATAGCTACGTGGCATTCGTTCAACTGCGCCCTTCGTCAGCATCCGGCCGACGAACATTCCGGAGATTCCACATGTCATCGCTTCCCAAGCTGATCCAGGACAAGCTGTCGTCGGAGAAGCTCGCCATCACCGAGGCCTGCAAGAAGGCCAAACTCAGCTTCCCGTCCTTCAAGGCGGTACTCGAAGGCCGATCCAATCCCAATGAGCGCACGCTGAAGAAATACGCCGTCTTCCTCGGCATCAGCGAGGATGCCGTGCGCACCGCAGCTGGCACCGCCGAGCGCGGCAAGGCGCGCGCCGCGAAGAGCAGCGGCAAGCGGCGCGGTCGTCCGCCTGGCGCCGGCGCCCGTACTGTTTCCGCCAAGCGCGGCGGCAGCGGTGTCGAGGGTGCGATCAGCCAGATCAGCACGGCACTCAAGGCCGCCAGCGCAATCATGCACGACGCGCTCGCGGTCAAGGTGCACGGTCTCGAAAAGCGTCATCGCAATGTCATCGAAAGCGTGGTCGCCAGCCTGTCCTGAACGGCGGTTCGGCGATGGCACTGCACCGCCGCGACGACGCGGTGGTGCAGTGGTCATGATGGGGAGGTGGCAGCGATGCGCTGGCGGTCGTGTGCAGCAGCGCCGTCACCTGAGATCATTCGCGCCACCCGGGGGCGGCAATTCCGAATTGCCGTCCACGATGACGTTCTGTCGTTCGTGCGACGGGCGTTGGCGATTCCTTCGCTGGAATGTCGCGCGGTCGTAATGCATTGCCGTTCCATCGCATCGACTCGCGGGTCGGAAAGCGCAGCGTTCCTCACTGGCCTCATTGGGCCGCGATGGCGTCGGCGGGCCTGCGACCCAGGCACACGACATCACTGAGGATCGCTGCCTCCGCGGCGGGGACGCCAGCGTTGGGCTGCGGCCAGACCGGCGAGGGCTTGCGCCGCTTCGGCCTGCAACTGGTCCAGCGCGTCCTGGGCGCCATGCATGGATGCCAGTTCGGCGCGCACCTCATCCAGTTCGATGCGTACCTGGTTGCGTTCGGCTTCGGCGGCCAGTTTCTGTTCCACCATGCCGCGGTAGTTGTCGAGCAGGCGGGCGGGGTCGGGCACGCCCGGTCGGCCGCGGAGCGTGGCACGTGCCTCGTCGAGCTCCAATTGGGCCTGCTGCAGCTGGTGTTGCAGGTCGTCAGCCTTGACCCGAAGTTCTCCGAGGGATTCGTGGGCACTATGGATCTCGGCCTGCTTGCCGTCGCGGTCCTCCTGCAGGCGGGAGATGATGCAGTAGGGGCACACCTCGGCGTCGCGAGCGTCGGCACGGTGCTGGTCGCACGTCGCACCGCTGTCACCATCGGGGTTCGGGGACGGTTCCATCAACGCTCCTCACCGGTGTTGCGGGAACCCAACGGGGTCCGTCGCCGGTACACATTTGGTCCGGGGAGTGTGATGACTTTTCTGAATTGTCGAACGGGGAGATGCCGGGGGCGGTCAGCGGGGCGTCACACCAGGAACGCCACCCTCGCTGCCCGCTGGCCATCCCGCCCAGGTTTGGCATCGTCGCGGACGATCCGGCACCTCGGCCCACCACCTGCCCAAGGCATCCGATGACCCGCTTCGCCAACCTCCTGGTGCTCCTCCTGATGATCGTCGCGGGCGTCACTGACGTCGCTGCCGTCGACAATGGCAAGAAGAAGCCGGCGCCCGCGCCCGCGCCTGCCGTCAATCCGTTCGCAGGGCTGCGCCTCGATGTCCTGATCACCACCAGCGAGCGCGAGGTGAAACGCGATCAGTTGAGCTTCACCGCCACGCACCTGACCACCTCAAGCGGCGAAGTTCCCTACAAAGTCACGCCGGCCGGCAAAGGCGTCTACCAGTTCACGGCCAACATCGAGCAAGGCGGACGGCTCACCATCTGGCAGGCCAAGGGTACTCCGCAGGGCCTCAAAGACGGCATCTTCACCCAAGGCAGCATCTTGACCGTCGGTGATTCCGGTGAACGCACGGTGTGGACCATCGCTCCTGCCGCCAAGGCACCGGCGAAGATCCGCGAAGTGACTACCCGTCCGCGGCCAACGGCGCGGCGGGTCGGCTGATTGGCGCCGGTCAGGCGCAACGAGCGCAGCCCTGCGTGACGCCTTCCGTTCCTGCTTTCAGCGGAACGGGAACGGGCGGAAACGGCGAGCCGCGCAGCGACGACGGGCGGCAGCTGCGCAGCGCAGCGCTACCCGCGGTATGGCATCCGGTCGCGGTGGGTAAGCGGCGTCCCGTACTCCGAAACGGCTCGGTCGTATCCCGCACCTCCTTGGCCGCACATGCTTTGAGCGCACTGCTTGCTCCCAGCACCGATCACCATCTAATGCGCCCTTCCCGCCGACGCGGCTCGCGTCGGCAACGGCCCGTCCTGCCGCCAGGGTCCCCGTTGATGCCGCGCCTTGGGGCGTCGCGCACGGGCGCCGCCCGGCTACGCGACGTCGATGCCGTACGAACGAGGACGTTTCATGACCGACCATTCCGAGCTTTCTTCGCTGTCCATCAAGGACCTGCGACAGCTCGCCGGTGAACACGAAATCCCCAACCGCAGTCGCCTCGCCCGCGAGGATCTGATCAACGTGCTGGCCAGTGCGCTGGCGGCTGCGGCTGCCGCTGCATCGCCGCAGGTGCCACCGGTGCCCACCGCCGAGCCCGAGGTCATCGATCCGGCCAGCGTCGCCTTCTTGTCCGACCCGCCGCCCGCGCCGACGGCCGCGGCCAAAGCCGCTGACGATTCTGCGGACGACGAGGATGACGATAGCGACGACGGCGACTTCACCGCCGGCGTGCCGGGCGAAGCGGGTGGGCCGCCGTCCATCGATCCGCTCACCGGTGAGCCACGTCGTCGCCGTCGCCGCCGTCGCCGCCGTCGTCGCGGTGGAGACGGACAGGGTCCTGGCCCCGGTGCGCCCGGTCAGGATGAGGCCGCCAACGGTCACCCCGTTCCCCCCGAGGGGTCGGCTCCTGCCCCGGCTTCGACTGCGGGGAATGGCGAGATGGTGTCGGCCGCTGCGCCCGCGGATGCGCCGGCCCAACCGCAACGCGATGATCATGATCACCAGGCGCAGCCCGACCGGCGCGATGGTTCCCAAGCCGGGGAGCGCAACCGTGGCGGCGATCGCCGTGATGCGCAGCCTGATGGCCGCCGTGATCAGCGCGGTGAACGTCGCGACGATCGTGGTCCGCGCCGGGACGATCGTGGCCCGCGCCGGGACGATGGCGGTGGCCGTCGCGATGATCGCGGCGAACGCCGGGACGATGGCGGTGGCCGTCGCGATGATCGCGGCGAACGCCGGGACGACGGTGGTGGCCGTCGCGATGATCGCGGCGAACGCCGGGACGATGGCGGTGGCCGTCGCGATGATCGCGGCCAACAGCGCGATCAGCGACCCCCGGTCGGCGCGCAGGGACCGGGGCAGGCTCAGCCGACGCCGCGCCAGCCACGTCCGCGTCTGGATGGCCAGCAGCGGCCCTTGCCCAGTGTGCTGGAACGTCTGTGCACCTTCTCGCGTGGGGTGCTCGAGCTGTGCGATTCCACTACCCCGTCGTGGGCGCAGCCGCGCTTGAGCGAGCTGCTTGCCGAGTGCGGTCTGTCGCCGATTCCGGCCATCGGTGCGCCACATCCCGATTTCCATGACGTGCTGGGCACGGTGGCCAGTCGGGATGTGCCGCCTGGGCACATCGCCGTGGTCGAGGCTCCCGGTTTTGCCCTGCGCGGCGATCGCGGCGACCTCTTCTGCCTGCGCAAGGCCCAGGTGCGGGTGGCGGCCGGTAGCCAGGCGATCGTCCCAGACATCAATGATTCGGCGCCCACCACCGCCGATGCCGCCAGCGAAGTCGACGACGAGCCAGAGGTGCTCGCGGTCCCATTCGTGCCGGCCGTGGTTGAAAGTGATCAAGCCGAAGCGCGCGAACCGCCGGACGCCGGCGACGATCCCGCCGACCTCGCTGATGTCACCGCGCTTGATGGAGACGGCGACGAGCAGCCATCCGGCGACGATGCCCCCGAGGAGCCGCAACCGGGCCCTCGGATGCCCGCCTCGCCGACCCCGGCTGAGGCGGGCACCTCTCATCTGCCCGAACGTGGCGATCGTCGGGCGCCGTCACCGGCGCCGCGGCAGCCGCAGCCCGATCGGGACGGTCCGCCACGCCGCCACAGCCGGGTCGCACCGGCCGACTTGGCGCATTCCCTGCCGTTGGTGGCACAGGATGCCGATGAACTGGCGCAGCGCCCCAAGGCCGAGGGCTTCCGCAGCCTCGGTCTGGCCGACCAGATCCTCGCTGATCTTGCCGCCATGGGCTACACCACTCCGACTCCGATCCAGGCCGAGGCGATCCCGGTCGCACTCGCGGGTCAGGACCTGATCGGTCAGGCGCAGACCGGCACCGGCAAGACCGCGGCCTTCGTGCTGCCCATGCTGCAACGCTTCTACACCCTTGAAGCGCAAGGGCCGGTGGCGCTGGTGCTGTGTCCGACCCGCGAACTGGCCAAGCAGGTGCACGGCGAGTTCGTGCGCATGGCCGGCAAAAGTGGCGCCCGCGCCGCTCTGGTCTACGGCGGCGTCTCGATGGACGATCAGAACGAAGCCCTGGCACGTCATCCGCACGCAGTGATCGGCACGCCTGGCCGCATCATCGACCACATGAAGCGCCACACCCTCGACCTCTCTCGCCTGCACATCGCGGTGCTCGACGAGGCCGATCAGATGCTCGATATCGGTTTCTGGCCCGACGTGCTGTGGATCCTCAACCACACCCCGCCCAACCGCCAGAGCCTGCTGTTTTCGGCGACCATGCCCGAGCCGATCAAGGTGCTCGCCGCCAAGTCGATGAAGGACCCCGTCCACATCCGCATCAAGCCCAAGCAGATCACCGTCGAAGAGGTCGATCAGAAATACATCGCGGTACCGCGCGAACGGAAGAACGAGCTGCTCGCCCACTTCATCGACACGCAGAAGCCCGAGCAGTTGGTGGTGTTCTGCCGCACCAAGCACCAGACCGATCGCGTCGCCGAGGTGCTCAAGCGCAAGCGCTACAACGCTGGCGCCATCCATGGCGATCTGCCGCAATCACGCCGCGAGCGCATGCTTCAGCAGTTCCGCAATGGTGAACTGCAATCGCTGATCGCCACCAACGTCGCCGCCCGCGGCCTCGACATCCCCACCGTCTCGCACGTCGTCAACTACGACATCCCGGAGAATCCCGAGGAGTACGTGCACCGTATCGGCCGCACCGCGCGCAACGGCGCCCGCGGTGTCGCGCGCACCTTCATCACCCCCGATGACGGCCAGTTCCTGCTCGAGATCGAGAAGCACATCGGACTGCTGCTCGAAGAGGAACGCATCGAGGGATTCACCCCTGAACCGACCGCCGAGATCAAACGCACCATCGCCGAGATGCCCGTCGGCGGCACGCCGCGCCTGCTCAAGCCGCTGATCGGCGGCATCCGTCTCGGCCGTCGTCGGCGTTAAGCGAGCGGAGAACGCACGATGCCTGTCCGCCTGCTGCTCCTGCTGGCTGCGACCATCCCTGTCCTGCTGCTGGGTGGTTGCCGCAGCGGTCCGCGTGCGGGAGCACCCGCGAAGCCGCCGCCCGCCGTCGCCGAGACCATCCTGGTCCACGTCGTCGTCGCCGGCGAGACGATCAGCCATCTCGCCCAGGCCTATGGCATCACCGTCGAACGCCTCATCGCCGCCAATCGGCTCGGCGACCACCGCCTGCATGCCGGCCAGCGTCTGCTGCTGCCTGGGGCCACGCCGCTGCCGTTGGCGCCGGTGCCGCCGCCGCGGCCGATGGGTCCGAGCACCGACTGGTACTTGCCGCGTTTGGCGTGGACGCACACCGCCATCGACCTGTCCAATATCGACGCCATGGGCAGCACGCCCTGGCGCATCACCATCCACCATTCCAGCGACGACCTCGCCGACAACGCCATCAACCCGATCAAGGCGCTGAACGACATCGAACGCATGCATCGCGCCGGCAAGCGCAACGGCGTGCCCTTCGCCTGCATCGGCTACCACTTCGTGATCTCCGCCGATGGCCAGGTGTGGGAGGGGCGACCGATCCAGTACCAGGGCGCCCATGCCCTGCGCGACAACAACAAGGGCAACATCGGCATCTGCCTGCTGGGAAATTTCGAGCGCCACGGCGTGGCGCCGGCGCAGCGCGCCCAACTGCTTGCCGTCCTCGACCGCCTGTGCCAGGACTACGCCATCATCCCGGGCCCGACCACCGTCGCCGGCCACAAGGACCACCCCGGCAACAACACCGACTGCCCCGGACGCTTCCTTGAGCCGATCGTGCGCGAGTACGCCAGCGGTCGTCTGCGCGGCAGCGCGCCAGACCGGGCGCGCTGAGCGCCGATCGGCGTCAGCGGCGAGAGGGGCGAGAGGGGCGAGAGGGGCGAGAGGGGCGAGAGCGCGTTGACGTGCGCTGCCGCCTGGTTACAAGCCCAACCCCACGCATGGGTGGCGGAATTGGCAGACGCGCCAGCTTGAGGTGCTGGTGAGGTAATACTCGTCGGGGTTCGAGTCCCCGCCCGTGCATGACGACAGACCCCCGGTTCGCGCCGGGGGTCATTCGTTGGTGGACCGGGTGCGTCGCAACGCCGAGTCTGGGCCGGGCGATCCGACCGCCGACCGCCGACCGCCGACCGCCGACCGCCGACCGCCGACCGCCGACCGCCGACCGCCGACCGCCGACCGCCGACCGCACGGCAGCGGCAATCCGCGGTGTTCGCACCGGCCTGGTCGGCCGCGGTGCCGACGCGGCGCTACTTCTTCTTGGCGGTCGCAGACTTGGCCACCACGTCGACCAGCGCCTGGTCGAGCTTGCCGGGGGCGGTGCGGCGTTTGTCGATCAGCGCCTCGACCGCAGCGCGCTGTGCCGAGCCTTCGTAGAGGATGGCGTCAGCGGCGATCAGGCCGGCCAGACGCACATCGGCGTCATCGGAATCGAACAGCTTTTCCAGCGCGACGGCGTCGGCGCGACGGGCCACCTGCAGGGCGGTGCGATGGCGAAGGAAGCGGTCCTTGGCGGCGCCGGATTGCAAGGCGGCGATCAGGGCAGTGGTGATCGCGGCGTCATCGGTCTGGGCGAGCGCGGCCTCGACGCGAACCGCCGGATCGGGGTCGCTGGCCAGTGCCTTGGCCAGGATGGCACGGGCCGGCGCCGCCAGGCGTACGGCCAGGTGGAGGGCGAGACGGCGCACGCGCCAGTCCGCGTGCTTGCCGCCTTCGGCGATGGCGGCGAGCGCGGTCGGGGTGCCGATGCGCAGCAGCGTCCACAGCGCATGGGCGCCGCCCAGCGGACGCGCCGCCGTTGCTGCCTGTGCGGAGAGACCCGGCACCGCGGCGTCGCCCTTCGCGGCCAGGTCGCGCATCGCCTGCTCGCGCTTGCGGTGGTCGTAGGTGCTGAGCGCGGCCAAGGCGGCGCCGTCGGCGCCTGCCACTGCCGCCAGCGGCTTGGCCGCAGCGCTGTCTGCACCGGTGTAGCGCACCCGCCAGATGCGCCCGGTGAGATCGTTCTCGTCGTCCTTGGCGTACCAGTCCGACATCAGCAAGCTGCCATCGTGGTCGATCAGCAACTGGGTGGCGCGGAAGCGCCAGTCAGCGCAGGTCAGCCAGTTTGCCGATTCGGTGATGTTGCCGCGTTCGTCGGGGACGAAGCGGGTCAGCGCGTGGTTGATGTTGCCGCCGCCGTGCGCGCCCCAGTTGACGCCGAACTGGTTGCCCTGCATCGACTCGGGGAAGTTGCCGCCGTAGTAGTGGGTGAGCTGGGTATAGGCGCCACGTGGCAGTTCGGTGACCGGCGGCGACAGCGGGTGCTTGCCGGTCAGCCAGTCGCCCGAAGGCGCATTGCGGGTGAAGCAGTGGTAGTCGGCGCCTTCGCTGACGCGCACGAAGCGGTTGGGGTTGCCCTCGCCGTTGGAGAGCAGCCAGAGCTGGCCGTAGGGGTCGTATTCGTAGGAGTAGGGCACGCGCAGGCCCTTGACGATGGTCTCCAGACCGGTGCCGTCCCAGTTCATGCGGAAGACCGCGCCGGTGTCGCCGCGACCGATGACGTCCTTGCGCCCGCTGGCGGCCTGGGCTGTCGTGTTGGGCAGACTCGAATTGCCCTGGCTGAGGTAGAGCAGGCCGTCGGGACCGGCTTCAAGCACGAAGAAGCCGAACGGATTCCACGCCGGCTTCCAGTGGGACAACAGCGTCGTCTTCGGGCCGGCCTTGCCGTTGGCGTCGAGGTCATAGACGCAGAGTTGGTCGTTGGCGGTCAGCCACATCCGGTTGCCGCGCACCAGCAGACCCATGACCGGATCCTTGAAGCCGTCGACCACCACCTCGCGGTCATAGCCACCGCCGGCCTTCGGTTTCAGCCGCACCACCGGGTTGGTCGGCGTCGGCACCGGCGAGCCCTTGGCTCCGTAGCGGTAGGTGTGGCTCTCGCCGACGTAGATCACGCCGTTGTCGTCGATGGCCATGGTCGACGGGTTGATCACCGCGGGTTCGCTGGCCACCAGTTCGACCACGAAGCCGGCAGGCACGGTGAACTGCTTGGCCTGCACGTCGGCCGGCTGCAGGGGATCACCGGCGATGAGCGGCAGGAAGGACAGGGTGAAGAGGAGCGAGCCGGTGGAGATGAAGCGCATTGCGACCTATACCGCGCTGGTGGTCGGGTCGTTGCCCTGCGAGATTTCCCCGGGTGGTCGCGCTGCCGGCGGCCTACCGGGAAACAACTATCGTGCTAGTGTCTCCGATTCCTCGCCGGAGCTCCCACGGCGTCCAGCCACGAGTGGCCAGGGCGACCACGGACGCCTGTGCAGGCCAGGCTTGCGACACCGCTCGGAACTGGCGTACGGTCCCTCCTGGCAACGGATGCCGGGAACGCGCGACTGGCTGTCCACCACCGACCGTGGTCGGGGAAAGGAAGTTTGTGAGCACCGATCAGCAGCACAGCGGCTTCCTGCCGCTCTATCTCGCACATCTCCACGACCTGCGCGCCTACGTGGGGTCGGTGCTGCGCGACTGGGCGTTGGCCGACGACGTGGTCCAGGAGGTCTCGGTGGTGCTGTGGGAGCGCTTCAGCGAATACGATCCCGCGTATTCCTTCGGCGCCTGGGCGCGCGGCATCGCCCGCAACAAGATGCTCAAGGAGTTCGAACGCTCGCGCCGACGCCTGCCGCTGCTCTCGCCCGAGGCCATCGCCAGCATCGACCTCGCCTTCAGCGAACGCGACGAGGCCGAGCCCGGCCGCGAACGCGAGGCGCTGCGCCACTGCCTCGGCCGGCTCGGCGAACGGCCGCGCCGGCTGCTGGCGCAGTATTACGGCAATGACCTCAGTCTGGCCGATCTCGCTGCCGCCGAGGCTGGCACCGTCGAAGGCATGAAGAAGGCGCTCTGGCGACTGCGCAGCGAGTTGCACCGCTGCATCACCAGCCGTCTGGCCGGCACGTGACGAGGCTGGGCATGAATCGTTCGGCGTACGCGGACAGGTTTCGGCCAGCCTCAGGGGGGTGCGGGGGTGCGCCCCCGCGCGACCGAACGCGCGACGCGGTCGAAGCGTCAGCAACCCGTCGCTGCCGCGACGGGCGTGCCGGTCGTCCGGCACGGTCGCCGTCGTCGGCGACTTGCGGGAGCGGTTACCGCGACGATCAAACAACTGTGAATCACGTACGTCCGCAATTCGAGTCGAGGCTCTGAGCCATGCCGCCCATCCCTGACGACGAACTCCTGCGCCTGGCCAGCGCCTGGTTCGACGGCGCGACCACGCCGGAAGAGCAGGCCGAACTCGACCGACGCCTGGTCGCCGACCCGCAGGCCGCCGCCGTCTTCGCGCGCATCGCCAGCCTCGACGGTCACCTGCGCGAGCGTTTCCGCGCCGGCGCCGCTGCACATGCCGCCGGCACCTCGACCATCACCGGCAGCTTCCCGGCCCGGTCTCGCGGCTGGCCGGTTCCGGTGGCACTGGCGGTGGCTGCGGCGCTGCTGCTGTGCGTGGCCGCTGCCTGGTGGTGGCCGCGTGGCTCCGCCATGCCGGTGATCGAGGTCGCCGACGGCGTCGAGGTGGTGCGCGCCGGCCAGGTCGTGGCAGTCACGTCGGGCAGCCGTCTACGCGCTGGGGATATCGTGCGCACCTCCGCGGGTGGCAGCGCCGTGCTGGCGTGGGGCGAGAACGGCCGCGCCGAGCTCGGGCCGGCGGTCGAGGTCGCGCTGGCTCCGGCACGTGAACGTCGCCTCGATCTGCACCGTGGCGCGCTGGCGCTGGCCGGTGGACTGCGCGGCCTGCGCATCGCCACGCCGCACGCCACCCTGTCGGACGGCGCGGGCGCCGTCGGCGACTATCAGGTGGTGGTGGAAGCGCGCCGCACCCGCGTCGATGTCGTCTCCGGCTCGCTGGCCATGGCGGCGATCGGGTCGCAGGAGGCGCTGAGCATGAACGCCGGCGATGGTGCCGAGATGGCCAGCGGGGCGCCGCGTCCCCGTCTGATCGACAACCGTCTGGTGGCCCCCGAACGCCTGGCCCCGGCGCTGGCGGCTTCACCCCTACGACGGATGGCGCCGCAGGCGCTCGATTGGAAGCGCGCCGGCGCCAGCGGCAGCGGGCGCTGGCTGCCGGGCGACGGCGGCGTCCGTCAGACCGCGATGACGCCCTGGGATCCGACCGATGCGAACACGCCGACGCCGCTGTACGAGGTGCCCATCGCCCCATCACCGGGCGGCGTGCTGGTGCGCGCCGTAGTCACCGAAGAAGGCGTCGCGGCGCCTGGTCGGCCGAACGGATTCGGCGTCGTGCTGGGCGGTCACGACGGTACCCGCTTGCTGGCGATCAAGCGTGTGAACTGGAATGGCCGCGTGGTGCTGGCGGTGCGCTCCGGCGACCAGGCCATGCCGCGGCCGGGCAGTGTCGCCAACGTCGCGTCCACGCCGTCCGGCCGCTATCGCATCGAGGTCGCCCTCGAACGTCAGCCCGGCCAGGGGGCCTGGCTGCGCGCCCGGCTGTGGCCGGCTGACGCGCCGACTCCTGACTGGATGGTGGGCGAACGCCTGCCCGTCGACTGCGATCCGCGGCGTCTGGGTCTACTCACCTTCCGGGCGGTGTGCGCGTTCAGCGAGGTCGAGGTGCACGCGCTCGCCACCGCCGACGAGACGCCGCCGGTGCGGGATGTCCGCCGGCCGTTCTGACCCTCAAGGACGTTGGTTGGGCATCTGCGGCCGTGGGCAGCGCCAACGGCGCGGTTCACCCCAGTCCGGCCGTTGCCACTCTGGGGGGAGACTCGCTGTCGCAACGAAGGCCCCTGGCGAGCCCCAGGCTGATCTGCTGCCAGCCGGCTAATCCTTCTTCCGCTTCTTCTCCTTCTTTTCCTTCTTCTCGTTCTTCCGCTTTTTCCGCTCCTCCTTCTCCCTCGCCTTCTCTCTCTTTCCCTTCTTCCTCGGCTCTCCCTCCACCTCCTGCGTACCCCCGAGCGTCCGCGCTGGCAGCGGCCGCTGCTCGCGCAGCCACAGCCGGAGCGCTGCTTCGGCCACCTGGTCGATGTCCATGCCGGTATGCACGGCAACCACGGTTTGCAGTTCGCGGACCAGAGGGATGGGCAGGTTCAGATTCAGCGGGACGCGCAGCACGTCGACGCGTTCAGGCGCCGGCGAACGCGGGCGCAGGCCCTGGATCGCCGCCAGCGTCGCTGCCGCTGAGACCATCGCCTCAAGAGGATTGTCGCCGATGGTGGAGGGCGTCGTGGGTTTGGGCATGACTGCCTCGGTCAGGCGTTGGCGGCTTTGCGGCCGCGGGCGATCACCTCGCGGCCAAGCGCGCGGTAGTCCTCGGCGCCGGGACTGTCGGGATCGTAGGCGAAGATGGTCTGGCCGTAGGATGGCGCCTCGGCCAAGCGCACGCTTTCGCGGATCACCGTCTTGAACACCGTAGCTGCGAAATGCTGGCGCAACTGCTCGACCACTTCGAGCGCGTGCCGGGTGCGCGCGTCGACGCGGCAGGCGAGGATGCCGAGCACGGCAAGGTCGGCGTTCAAGCGCTCCTTCACCACCTGCACGGTCTTGAGGATGCGCGGCACGCCCTCCATGGCGAGGACGTGCGCTTCAACCGGTACCAGCACTTCCCCGGCCAGGGCCAGGGCGTTGACGGTGAGCACGCCCAGGGTCGGCGGGCAGTCGATCAGCAGCCAGTCCCAGCGGTCACGCGGCAGGCGGTACGCCTTGCGACGCAGGGTGGTTTCAGCGCCGACCTCGTTGGCCAGGTAGCGTTCGACGCCTGCCAGCCAGGTCGACGCCGGGATGACGTCGATGCCGGGCGGACCGGGCACGATCAGATCGGGCAGTTGCGCCTGGTCGGTGAGGGCGTCGAGCAGGCCGCGTCCGCCGTCCTTGATGCCCAACCACGATGAGGCCGAGGCCTGCGGATCGAGGTCGAGCACCAGCACCCGGCCCTTCTTCTCGGCCAAGGCGCCAGCGAGGTTGACCGTGGTCGTGGTCTTCCCGCTGCCGCCCTTCTGGTTGATGATCGCCACGGTGCGCATGCCTGCCTCCGCCGACGCCGGAGCGGCGCCACGGGGATGCGTACCGCACGCTGCGCAGACTGGCCAGCGTCATTCCTCCAGCCGGTCTGCGGTGTCTGCCGTCGACGGCGCCAGGGTGCCGCGATCAACGGCCCCCGACCGCCTTCAGCCGCAGTTCAAGTTGCGCCTGGTAGAGGTCGGGCGGTGCCGGGACCTTCCCTTCGTCGAGCACCAGGCAGCCCTTGTCCCCGGTCACCATCGCCCACGCCGGCGCTGCGCTGCGTGGCACCCCCTGGATGCCGACCAGGGCGCCCTGGCTGATGCAGTCGCTCTGGAAGACGAAGTCGCTCTTGCCGGTCACGCGCACGTTCCAGTGCACGCAGCGCGCGCCGAGGAAGGGTCCGGCGGTGTCGGCGCCTCCCGGCCCGCCGTCGTTGTTCAGCGTGATGTCGCTGCGGATCAGTTCGAAGGACATGGCGCGGTGCGAGTCGAAGGTGCCGTGCGCCATGCGCCCACGCCGCCAGACGTTGCCGGTGGAGAGATTCTCGGTGTTGATGCCATGGCGCGGCTTGGATTCGATGGCGAAATCGCTGATCAGGTTGTCATGCGAACCGGCGCGCAGCGCGGTGGCATGGTGGTGATCGCTGCCGCGCACGGTCAGTCCGCTGATGGTGGTGTTCTTGGCGCTGGCGTGGATGAGGCCGTTGTCGCTGTCCTGGATGACCACGTCCTTGACCCAGCAATGCAGGGCGCGGTTGAGGTAGACGCCGTTGTAGCCCGGGTCCTTGAGGTGCGGCACCGGCTTGCGGCCGACCATGGCGATGGTCAGCGCCTCGACGCCGATCTCGCGCACATGACTGCCCACGGACAGCATGGCCACCGACCATTCGGGTCGGATGTCGAGTCGCAGCGGTTGCGCCAGGGTCACCTGATCGCCGGTAACGGCGGCGATCTCGACTGGCCACAGCCAGGCCGGGCGCTTGACCAGGGCGGTTCCTTTGGTGTCCCAGGGATAGTCCTTCATCAGGGGATGGCCGGCCATGGCGTGGAGCAGGCTGTGGTCGGGTGGGTTGGCCCAGCTCAGCAGCACGGTGTCGCCCGCCTTCAACCGTGTCGCCTCGGTCGCGGCGACGCGCAGCACGCGCTCGCCGCGCTTGGCCGCAGCGGTGACCGCAGCGAGACGTCCGCCCGGGCGCCAGACCTCCCAGTTCTCGGTACCTTTGTCGCCGGCGATGGCGCCGTTGGCGAAGGTGTCGGCGGGGCCGATCCACACCAGGCCGCCGCACCAGCCCCACTGCGAACTGGATCCTGCCGGCATGCGCGCGACCACCGCGTCGAGCGGACGGTGGAAGCGCAGGATGGTTTTTCCCGCCCCGGCGCCGCGCAGCACGACGCCGTCGCGATCGAGGCGGATCATGCCGTCGAGCCGGTAGGTGCCTTCGGGCACCAGCACGGCAGCGGGTGCCTTGGTTGCGGCCTGGGCGATGGCGGCCGCGAACGCGGCGGTGTCGTCGCTGGTGCCGTCGCCCTTGGCGCCGAGCGCGCGTACATCGGCGGCCACCGCCGGCGTCGGCAGCGCGCCTTCGCCGCGGTGGTAGCCGGCGTACGAGCAGTTCGGGATATGGGGATGAGCATCGGGATTGGCGACGTACGACGCCCACAGCCCGGCCGCGTCGGCCGGCTCACCGGCACTGAGCGCGAGCGCGGCGCTGAGGAGCGCTGCCAGTGCCAGAATGCGGCGACGGAGTGAAAGGAATCGGGCTGCGCTGGTCATGGATCCTCGTCGCGAGGAGGTTGTACCCCATGGGCCGGCGGACGATGCTGCCGCACCTTCCATCAGCCCCGCCCCGCAGACCGGCATCGTGCCGGCAGGAACGCCGCGCATGCGTCAAGTCCATCTCGATAAACGGCAGCGCCACCGCGTCCTCGCCGGCCACTGCTGGGTCTATCGCAGCGAGCTGGCGAAAATCGACGACGGCGTCGCTGACGGCGATGTGGTCGGCGTGGTCGATGCGCGCGGCCGCGCGGTGGGCAGCGGCTACTACAACGCCCGCTCGCAGATCACCGTGCGCCTGCTCACGCGCACGCTCGACGACCTGCCCGCCGATTTCTGGCGCCAGCGCCTGGCCGCGGCCATCGCCTACCGCCAGCGCGTGGCGCCGTGGCCGGCCCGGCGGCTGGTGAACAGCGAGGCGGACCAGCTTCCCGGGCTGACCGTCGACCAGTACGGCGACCATCTGGTGGTGCAGGCCAACACGTTGGGCATCGACCGCCACCTCGACGCGATCACTAGCGCGCTGATCGACGAACTGCATCCCGTCTCGATCACCGCCCGCAATGACGCCGCGGTGCGCGAACTGGAGGGGCTCCCGCGCGAGGTGCGCATGCTGCACGGCGAGGCGCCCGGGCCGATCACCGTCGCGGTCGGCGACGTGCGCCTGGTCTGCGATCTGCGCGATCCGCATAAGACCGGGCTCTACCTCGACCAGCAGGCCAGCTACCGCGCGGTGGCGGCCTGGGTGCGTCCGGGCATGCGCGTGCTCGACGCCTTCTGCCACCTCGGCGGTTTCGCCCTGCACGCGGCTCGTGCCGGCGCCGCCGCGGTGGTGGCCATCGACAGCGCTGCCGACAGCGTCGCCGGCGCGCGCGCAGCGGCGGTGCTCAACGGCTTGGACGGGCGCATCGAGGTGCGCCAGGCCAACGCCTTCGACGCGCTCAAGGCGATGGCCAGCGCCGGGGAATGCTTCGACCTGATCGTGCTCGACCCGCCCACGTTCACCCGCAACCGCGATGCCGTCGCCGGCGCCCTGCGCGGCTACAAGGAGATCCACCTGCGCGCGCTGCACATGTTGGCCCCAGGCGGTGTGCTGGCGACGTTCAGTTGCTCGCACCACGTCGACGCCGCCACCTTCCTGGGCAGCCTGGTCGATGCTGCCGCCGACGCTGGCGCGCTCCTGCGCCGCGAACAGATCCTCGCCGGCAGCCCGGACCATCCCGTGCTGCCGGCCATTCCCGAGTCGGAGTACCTCAAGGGGTTTGTGGTCACCCGGATCGGCTGACGCCTTTGCGCGCGGTGTGCAGGCGGCACTGGACAGCACGGTTGCCGTCGGATACTCGCGCCCGCACAGCCGGAACCGCCGAGTCCATTGTCGCCGAATCTGGTCAGGCCTTGACGGGAGCAGCCATAAGGCGCACGAGGGCGTCGACGGAGCTCTGGCTGTGCATTTTTTTGCTTTCGGTTGGGGGCGCTCGACGCAGCACGCCTGTGCGGGCAGGGCCCCGCACAGGCATCCCGGCAGTGGCGGCGCGCAGACGCGAAGCGTCGAGCACCGCCACGAGAGGGCTCGCGCCCCAACGAACGGGCCTCCGGCCCTGCCCCCTCGCAGGCACGAACGTAGCGCGGGCTTCCAGCCCCGCGATCAAGCGCCTGGTCGCCCGATGATCCTCGATGGCGGGCGGGAAGCCCGCCCGACGTCGCTCCATAACCCCGCTCCACACCCGAATCTGCGGCTGACACACGGGGCGGGCTCCCGGACCACCCCGCTGGAGGGGAGCGGGGTGCGATCTACCCTGCCCGCGATGCGCAGCGTGTTGACCGTGGTGATGGCCGTCGCCCTGCTCGCCGGCCTGGTGCCGTTGACCGGCTGCGGCAACGCCTGCTGCGGCGAGAACCGCGAGGCGGTAGCCCTGCGCCACGACGTCAAACGCTTCTACGACGCCAAGGATCGCGAGCTCGCCCTGCTCGAGATCGACATCGATCGCTACATCATCTCGAACCGTCTCGAAGGCAGCAACCTGCCACTCGACGTCGAGCGCTTCGTCGAGTGGCGCAAGCGCGAGTGGTGGCGCTTCAAGCGCGAGTTCGCCTACCTCATCACCTACGAATGGGGCCTGGTCGAGAGCCTGACCACCGATGTGGCGCGCTTCTACGGCTACAACATGCAGAACTTCCCGCGCGCGAAGGCGGACATCCTGCGTTTCATGCACAGGGCCGATGCCGAGTGGCGCAACCTGGTGCTCGACGTCGCCATCTTCGTCGAATATCAGCACCGCGAGCTCTACAAGCTGCACGACGACCTCGCCAATTTCTACGAACGCGTCCACTGGGAGGTCGCCAACCTCCATATCGACGTCGCCGGATTCCTCGAATGGCGCAGTCGCGAGTACAAGAAGCTGGTCCGCGATGGTCGCGACTATTTCGCCCTCGCCGCGCTCGATTCGGTGAAGCTGCGCGAGGACGTCGAACGCTTCATGCTGCACGCCGTGATCGAGCGCGACCGCCTGATCGTCGACTGCCGCAACCTCTGCGAGTACGAGCGCGGCACCGCGCCCCGGCTGATCGACGACGTCACCCGTTTCGTGGAATGGCGCGAGCGCGAGTGGGCCAAGCTCAAGGGGGACACCCAGCGTTTCTTCGCCCAGTCGGCCTGGGAATCCGACCGGCTGATCGAGGACGTGCGCCGCTTCAAGCAGCATGAGTTGGCGCAGGTGCCCAAGCTGATGCTCGACGTCGAGCGCTTCTTCGAGACCTACGAGCGCGAGGTGCGCCCGCTTACCGAGGAGGTCAAGCGCTTCTGGTACTCGAACATCGCCCTCGGCCAGCTCGCCGTCGCTGATCTCAAGCGCTTCTTCCAGCTCCGCGAGGAGGAGATCGGCGAACTGAACGCCGACATGAGCCGGTTCATCGCCTACGGCTCGCGCGAGTGGACCGACCTCAAGGACCGCGTGCGCCGCTTCGTCTGCGCCGACGATCGCGTGCACGGCGATGACAGCACGCCCAGCCCCGGCGACCAGCAGCCCGGCGTGATGAACGATCACCGCGTTCCGCGCGCGAAGTACGAACTGCCGCCGCGCGCCCAGCCCTGAGCTGGCCAAAAATCATCCGTGCGGGCGTAAAGCGTCCGGCCCAGCGACTCGTCACGACCGACCGGGAAGACATTTCAGAGTCGGGACACTAGCGCCTTGGTCACAAATTCCGAACGCCGGTTCACTTCCCCGCCCCCCACGCTCTGATCCCTGCCGCTGATGACCTGCGACTTCCATCTCCACACCACGTGCAGCGACGGCATCCATCCCCCGCGTGAGATGCGCGACGCGGTACGCCGCGCCAGGGTGCGGCACTGGGCGATCACCGACCACGACACGCTGGCGGGGTGGCGTGCGCTCGCTGGCGAGGCAGGTCTGCTGCCCGGTGTCGAGATCACCGCCCAGCATGGAGCGCGCGAGATCCACATCGTCGGTCTCGGCGTCGATCCAGATCATGCCGGTCTCACGGATTTCCTGGCCGGCATCCGCGCCCTGCGCCGCGCGCGTCTGCAACGCACCGTCGCCGCGCTCGGCCTGTCCGCCCGCCTGCCGATCGATCAGTTGGCACCGGCCGCCGAAACGGTGACGCGTTCGCACCTGGCGGGGTGGCTGGTGCGACTCGGCGTCGCTGCCACCATCAACGCCGCCTTCGCCGATCATATCGGTGACGCCCAGCAGGCGGCGCTCGCCTTGCCCGCCTTTCCCGATCCGGCCACCACCTGCGCCGCCATCCGCGCCGCGGGAGGCGTGGCCATCCTCGCTCATCCCGGCTGCTACGGTGATCGCGCCAGCGTCGAAGCCGTGCTTGCCACCGCCGCCTTCGACGGTCTTGAAGGCCGTCATCCCCGGCTATCCCCCGCCTTCGCCGCCGCACTGGTCGAAGTCGCCGAGATTCGCGGCCTGCTGCTCAGTTGCGGGAGCGACCTGCACGCCCTGCACGCGACCCGGCGTCCCGGCGACGAACAGCTGGCGGAGTCGCGCCTGCGCCCGCTGCTGGATCGACTCGGTCTGGCGGCGTGAGGCCGGCGCGCGCCGCCGCACGAACTCCCGGCCGCGGATCGTCGCGCAGGCCGCGCAATGCACTTGCAGCCGGGATGTGCAGAGCCGCGATGGCGCGCACCGCCTCCAGCCGCACGTACCAGCGGTCATCGCGACAGGCGCGGCGCAGGGCCGGGCCAGCGCGGCGTACGCCGAGCCGGACGAGGGTGGCGGGAACGTTGCCCCGCACGCCGCCGCTGGGATCGCGCAGGAGCGGGATGAGCGCGGCGCCGAGGCGGCGCACTCCGGCGTCGGCGATCGCACGGACGGCGTGCAGGCGGACGCTCATCGCCGGATCGGACAGCGCTGCGCGCAGGGCGACGGTGGTGCCGCGGACGCCAGCGGCGGCGAGCGCACCAAGCGCGGTTGCCGACCAGGCGCGGATGCGCACCTGCGGATGACCACGGACGCTGCGTGCCAGCGCGGGAACGGCCTCAGCACCGAGACGGACGATGCGCGCGATCACCGCCAGCGACCGGCGTTTGCCCTCGTGGTCGAGGGCGGCGATGAGTGCGTCGACGCGACCGGCGCGCTCCGCGCGCAGCGGGGTCTCACCGACGGCGCTCACTTCGCGGGAGGCGCAAGCGGATCGGTGTTGCCGGGACGGGCGCCGATCAGCGTCTCCGAGGCCGGGTCGAGGACGCTGAAGACCTGCTCGCGCACGCGCGATTCGTTGAGATGGGCCTGGATGCCCTCGTGGACGAGATGGACGCGCACACCGCTGCGGGCGGCGGCGCCGTTGGCGGCGGCCTCGGCGTAGGGGGTGGCAGTGATCGCGGTCCAGCCGAGCACCCAGGCGATGCGCTCAGTGCCCTGGTCGAACTGCGGCGCACCCCAGCGGTTGAGGAAACTCTCGCGCGCCTGGGTCAGATCCAGGCCCGGCGCCAGCAGCACGGCTTCGGCCAGCTCGCCGCTGCGGTAAATCAGTTCCAGCCCGGTCTGCGGCCGCGCCACCACCGCCTCCTTGAACTGCTGGAGTTGGTCGGGCTTGAACTCGGCAGCGGAGAATTTCGACGCCCAGGCCCGGCCGGCGACCTCGACCACTTCCTTTGGCATGGGCCGGTTCTCGGAGCCGACCTGCAAGGCGGGCAGCACCTTCACCGCCCCCAGTTCGGCGATCTGGTCCCCGGACAGCCAGCGCAGCGGGATGGCGGGCAGCGGCAGTTCACCGACCTGGCGCGGCAGCACGGCGAAGGACACGGTGACGGTCTTGGTCTTCTCGTGCTCGGTCACCATCGGCCGGCCCATCAGCCGCCACGAGGCGGCGACCCGGCCGACCTCGAGGGCGGTGAGCACGGTGGCCGCGATGTCGACCCCCTCGACCTGGCGCGGCATGGAGACGAACTCGACGCGCACCGGCTGATTGATGGCGATCGACCGGCTCGACACCTTGGCGTTGACGAAGCCCATGGTGCGCGTCTCGCCGGCGGCAGCGACCACCGAGACCATGACCAGCATCAGGGCGAGCAGGGTGCGCATGGTCGGGAAGGTAGGTCGGGAGGCGGGGGGCGGAAGGTGCGAATGGCGCCGGCCGAAGCGCGGTCAACGTGGTGGTTCACCCGCGACGCCCGGCGTTAGCCTGCCGCCGTGATCGCGCCCCATCACTAGCGCGAACGGCGCCCCGGTTGTTCTACGCTCAGAGCGTCAGCCGCACGAAGTCCGCCTGCCCATCCACCAACGTCCCGATGGTCAGCCGTGCGCGCAGCAACGCACCGTCGTCGCTGAAGCGGCCGTTGAGGAAACCGCGCTGGACGGTGGCGGTCGCGGTGTCCTGGAACAGCACCTGGAAGACCACGCCGCGCTGCTCGGCATCCCAGAACAGCGGCGCCAGGGTGATGGCCTGCGCGATCGGCGTCTCGGCCAGCCAGCGGTCGCCGTCGCGGCGCAGGGTGAGCACGGCCTGGTCGTTGCCCTTCCAGGTCAGCCGGGTGGACGCGATCGACGCGCGCCAGGCACCGGTGAGGTCGGTGGGCAACCGCGGAGCGCTGCGTGCGACGGTGAACGTTCCGGGCTGGCCGTTGTGGGCGCAGCGACCGCTGAGCCGATGGCCATCGTCGGACAGCACTCCAGCAAGGTCGAAGAAGTGATCGTCGAAGGTCTCGATCACGCGACCGCCGGCGCCGCGTCGCGGCTTGCCGACCAGGCGATACGCGAGGCGCAGGTGCGTGGCCCCGGTGGCGACCTGGAAGCGGTCGGCCTGCACCTCGCCGGCGTGCCCGGCGATGGTCGCGGTGGGAGCGACCAGCGTCAGGTCGAAGCTCACCGTCTGCGGCGCGCCACCATCGCTCTGCACGCTGCCGGTCCAGGTGCCGAAGAGGACGCGGCGCGGCTGCCCCTGGAATTGGCGGACGACGCCGGCGGGCGCGAAGAACGGGACGAGTTCGATGTTGGAACCGAGGAAGGCGGTGTTCTGGGCCTGGATGCCGTTGAGCGTGATGTACTTGTGATCCGCGCTGACCAGCGCCGTGGCGTCGAGCACGCTGCCAGTGCTGAGGATCGAGATCTGCGGCGCCAGGAACGCGAATGGTCCGAAGGCGTTGTTGGCGGCGTTGGCGTTGGTGGCGACCACCGCCGACAGGTCGGGGACGCAGGCGGCGAGCGCGATCAGGGCAGGGAGGAGCAAGCGCATGACGATGGGCGCCACTGTGCCGGGGCAGCCACCACGGTCAGCGACTACTCGTACCGCCTGGCGGTCCATCGGTGACTCACGCCCGCTCGCGCGTTCCTCGACGTAGCGGTCGTCGCTCCCTGCTTCAACGCGCTGCAACCGCGCCGCCGCACTGATTGAACACTTGGTTAACGTCACGTTCCGTCCTTGCACCCCAGTCCTGGATATCCAAGGTGCCGACCAACCAACCCTTCGAAGGAACGCCATGGGAGTCGAACTCGCCGCCGCTGCCGAAGTCCCGCAGGAACAGCGCCACCGCAAGGGCCTGGCCTATCCCAATCCCCTCGCCGGCAATCCGCTGCACCGGCCGGCCTTCCCGGCCACGGTCACGCGCGCCGATGGATCGACCATCGAGGTCGCCTGTCCCACCGCCACCCGCCTGATGCTGGCGCTCATGGACATGAACGCAGTGGTCGGCGGCGCCGCCTGTCATTGGGGCGGGCCCTCGGCCCTGGCCGAACTTATGTCGTCGATCCACGGCGTGATGTTCGCCAAGAACCCCTGGCTGCAGCATTACAACTTCGCCAACGACGCCGGCCACACCGAGAACGGTGTCTATGCGCTCAAGGCCAACTACGGCTATGCCGGGTTGAAGCTTGAGGATCTCAAGCCCTTCCGCTCGATCACCTCGAAGCTCACCGGTCACGGCGAGTCGCACCTCTTTCCCGATGGCGTGATGATCTCGAACGGTCCGCTCGGCTCGTCGCTGCCGGTGGCGCAGGGTCTGGCCATGGCCGACCGGCTGGCCGACCACAAGCGCACCACCATCTGCGTGATCTCGGACGGTGCGATGATGGAAGGCGAGGCCAAGGAATCCGTCGCCGCCATCCCGGGTCTGGCCGCCAAGGGCCTGATCGCTCCGTTCGTGCTCGTGCTCTCCGACAACAACACCAAGCTCAGTGGTCGCATCGACGCCGATGCCTTCTCGATGGGGCCGTACTTCAGTTCGCTCGCGGCGCAGGGTTGGACGGTGATCAAGGTCGACAACGGCAACGATCTCCAGACCGCCTTCAGCGCGGTCGAGGAAGCGGTCGCCAAGGCCGAGGCCGATCCCAAGCATCCGGTGCTGGTCTGGGCCAAGACGGTCAAGGGCGCTGGCGTCGCCAGCACGGTGAAGTCGTCGTCCGGCGGCCACGGGTATCCGCTTGGCGCCGGCGACCTGGCGAACGGCAAGCTGCGCGCCTTCTGTATGGAGATCAACGCGGGCAAGCCGTTGCCCGCGGTGTTCGAGGCCTGGCTCAAGGAGCAGGAGGACGCGGCCGCGGCGATCGCCGCCAAGGCCGCCGCCGCTCCGGTGTCGCCGTCGGCGCCGCCCGCAGCCAAGAAGGACAAGATCCAGGGCGGCTTCCCCAAGGCGATGATCACCGCCGCTGACAAGGGCCTGCCGGTGGTGTCGGTCAGCGCCGACCTGCAGGGCTCGACCGGCGTCGCGCCCTTCCGCAGCAAGTATCCGCAGCTCTCGTTCGAAGTCGGCGTCGCCGAGTCCAACATGGTTTCGACCGCGGCCGGCTTCTCCAAGCAGGGCTACATCCCGGTGGTCGACACCTTCGCCCAGTTCGGCGTCACCAAGGGCCTGCTGCCGCTGTGCATGGCCAACCTCAGCCAGGCCGGCGTCATCTGCGTGTTCAGCCACGCCGGCTTCCAGGACGCCGCCGACGGCGCCTCGCACCAGGGTCTGCAGTACATGGCCATGACCGGCGCCATCCCGCACACCCAGATCTACTGCCCGGCCTCGCCCGAAGAGGCGGAGTGGGCGATGGGCTTCGCCATCCAGCGTTTCGCGGACCAGCGCAAGGCCGGCAAGCATCCCGACAGCGTGGTGTTCTTCTGCGGCCGCGAGAACTTCGCGGTCAGTCTCAAGCCGGCCGACCAGGCCTACGAGTGGGGCAGCGCCATGGTGGTCGGCGGCGGCATCGCCAAGAAGACCTTCGGCGGCTCGTTCGGGCCGTTCAAGCTGGCCTTCACCTTCGAACAGCCGGCGGTGGTGATCAGCGCCAACGGCCCGCTGGTGGCGGATGCGGTCAAGGCCGCCGAGAAGCTGGTGGCCGACGGCGTCAACTGCGTGGTGCTCAACAACGCCACCCCCAACCGCCCGGATGTGAAGACCCATCGCGGGCTGTTGGAGAAGGCGGGCATGAAGCTGGTCACCGTCGAAGACCACCAGGTGATCGGCGGCGCCGGCAGCATGCTGGTCGCGGCCCTCGCCGAGGCCGGCTGCCAGCCGAAGGTCAAGATGCTCGGCGTGCACGGCGAGTTCGGCCAGAGCGCCTACCTGGCCAGCGAGTTGTACAAGAAGCACGGCATGGGCGTGGACGGCATCATCGCGGCGGTGAAGTCGTTGATCTGAGCAGGGTGGACAGCGTCCGAGTGGGCACCCAGCGTCCGGCCCAGCGACTCGGCACGCCCGACCAGGCAGGACGCTGAGAGCGTCAGCACCGCGCGGTGTGTCGGTCGTCCGGCTCGGGTCGCCGTCGTCGGCGACCTGCGTCGGTGGGGTTCCGCGGTAGCATCCGACTGCGCGGTCTCAGCAGCGTGCGGTCCGGAGTGGATCGCTGACCTCGGATGACCCGGCCTTGCGGCACGTCGTGACGTGCCAAGCATGCCCGCCCATGGATGACGATACGGATGCCCCGCCGATCCCCGCGCCGCGCGCCGGGATCTCCACCTGGCTGATCCGCCTGGCCTTCGCCGGCATCGCGCTCGACGCCGCGGTCGGCATCGGGCTGTGGCTGGCCGGTCGGCCAGTGCGGCTGAGCATCCTGCTCGCGGTCTTCCTGCTCAGCGCGGCCCTGCTCAAGTTCACCGTCGCCGTCGACGCCCTGCGGCGCATGCGCAGCGTCGACAACGGTGGTCCGGGACCGGATCCCAGTGGCATGCATGGCACGCGCGTCATGGCCACGGGTTGGATCGTCTACAAGTTCGTGGTCGGCGTGGCCTGGGTCGCGGCGGCGGCCTACGTGTTCACCGCCGGTGCGGCCAAGGTCGACACGCTGTTCACCGGGCGTTGAAGCCCGTGGCCGGCGCCCGGTCACCCCTGACTGCCGCCGCCGTTTGACTCCCGTCCAGCCTTCGCGGCCGACGCCAATGGCTGACGCGGCCGTTGGCCGTACCCTCCCTCGTCCGAGGATGCTGTCATGAATAAAGTGCTCATCGTCCTCATCGTCATCCTGGCCATCCTGGCCATCCTGGCCTGGCAGCTCTCGGCCAACGCAGAAGACTCGGCCAAGCAGCGTGCGGCCGGCCAGATCACCGCACCGGGCGCCACATCTGCGGGCAAGCCGGCGAACGGCGACTCCGCCGGCGGATACGGCACGGCGATCAAGGACCAGAGCCAGCAGGCGGTTGATGCCGGCAAGCAGGCGGCGCAGGTCGCCGGCGCCCAGGTCACCAACGCTGCCGGAGTCGCGGTCGATGCTGCCAAGACCGGCGCCGCCGCCACCAAGGACGCCGTCGTCGATGCCGCGTCCAAGGTCGATGGCGCGGCAGTCAAGCAGGCGGTGACCGATGGCGCCAAGGCTGCCGGGGACGCGGTCAAGGCCGGCGGAGCCGCCGCCGTCAACGCAGCGCGCACGGGTGGTGCGGCGGTGAAGGACGCTGTCGGCGGCCTCACCGGCGCCGGCGGGCAGGCTGGAACCGCGGTAGGCGGGCAGCCTGGAACTGCGACCGGCGGCACCGCTCCCACGCCGGTCGGTCCCACCACCGCCCGGCCCGGCGTCGGTGGGACCACCTCAGCGTTCGGCGGACTGCGCAGCCTGGGAGGCGCCACCAGCACGGCCGCCACCCCAGCCACCGAGCCACCGCCGGTGACCTCGCCGACTCCCGGCAAGTGACCGCGGCGTATCCGACTATCGGCCGCATCGAGCGCCGGGATCCCGGTCTCGATCGCCTCATCCCGCCGGGCACGGTGATCGAGCGTCTGGCCGAGGGCTTCCGGTGGTCGGAAGGTCCGGTGTGGTGGCCTGCGGCGGCAAAGGCCACGCCCAGCGACCCGCCTGACACCCGACGCGCGCAGACTCCGGTCCCGAGCGGCGGCGACGCGCTGCTGTTCACCGACATCCCGCGCAACGTCGTTCATCGTTGGAGCGAGCGCGACGGCCTCACCGTGTTCATGCAGCCCAGCGGCTACACCGGCGCCGCGCCGCGCGGCGGCGAGCCGGGCGCCAACGGGTTGACTCGTGACCTCCAGGGCCGCCTGCTGCTGTGCGAGCACGGCGATCGCCGGGTGACTCGGTTGGAAGCCGATGGCCGCAAGACCATGCTCGCCGACCGTTGGCAGGGTCGGCGGCTGAACAGTCCCAACGACGTGGTCGTGCGCAGCGACGGCAGCGTCTACTTCACCGACCCGCCCTATGGTCTGGAAGGCCGCCTTGGAGATCCCGCCAAGGAACTCGACTTCCAGGGTCTCTACCGCATCGCTCCCGATGGCACCCTGCACTGCGAGAGCCGCGCGCTGACCTATCCCAACGGCCTCGCCTTCTCGCCTGACGAACGCACGCTCTACGTCGCCAATTCCGATCCCCAGGCCGCGCTGTGGTTCCGTTTCGCAGTCGCCGCCGATGGCAGCCTGGGATTGCCGCAGCGCTTCTTTGACGCCGGCCACCTGCGCAGCGGCGACGCTCCCGGCCTGCCCGACGGCGTGCGCATCGACCGCGACGGCAACCTCTTCGCCACCGGTCCGGGCGGTGTGCTGGTGCTCACGCCGGACGGGACGCATCTCGGCACCATCGTCACCGGCAGCGCCATCGCCAACTGCGCCTGGGGCGATGACGGCTCAACGCTGTACCTGTGCTCGCACCAGTGGCTGTGCCGGGTGCGAACGGGGACTGTCGGAGAGTTGTGAGGGTGAGGGTTGTGAGGGTTGTGGGCAATGTGCGGACCGGACGCCACAACCCGCACAACCTTCCGACTAAGGCGCTTCGTCCCCCGGAAACCAGCTCTCCACCAGCCCGAGATTCTGCCCGAACACCCCGGCCGCGAACCACAGCGCCAGGCAGGCGAAGACGCCGGCAAAGGCCAGACGGCCAAGGCCGAGGTTGCCCACCGGTTCGTCGTCCTTGATGCGGATTCGGCCGAGGACGTAGGCGGCGCAGGCGGCGGCGGCAACCGTCCACACCGTCAACGTCAGCGTGCGGCCGACCACGCCCCAGCCCCAGCGGTCGTCGCAGATGGCGAGGAACTTCAACGCGAAGGCGATCTCGACCAGGCCACCGATGACCTTGAATTCGTTCATCCACTGCCCGGCCTTGGGCAGGCGGGCGAGAAGTCCGGGGATTATCGCGAGGATGAAGAACGGAATCGCGATGGCGCTGGCGTAGACCGCCATGCCGATGACGGCACCGAGCCAGCTGCCGGTGGCCACGGCCTGGGCGAGCACGCTGCCGGCGAAGGGCGCCGTGCATGAAAACGCGGTGACTGCGAAGGTGAGCCCCATGAGCAGGGCGCCGATGTAGCCGCCGCGGCCACCACCGATGACGTTGTCGAGCCCGGCCGGCAGACGCAGCAGGAAGGCGCCGAGCAGGCTGAGGCCGAGCACGACGAACACCGCGGCGAAGACCAGATTGGTCCACGGGTCGCCGGCGAGGGTGGACAGATTGGCGCGGAAGACGCCAGCGACCAGGACGCCTAGGCCGGTGAAGCAGGCGATGATGCCGAAAGCGTAGGCGGCGGCGAGCGGCACCAGGCGGGCTCCGGCGGCGGCCTGCTTGGCGAAGAAGTTCACGGTGAACGGGATCATCGGATAGGTGCAGGGCATGAGCAGGGTGAACAGTCCGCCGAAGACGGCGAGCACCAGGAAGTCCCAGCGATTGGCACCCAGAGCCGGTCCGCCCGACGACGGCGCTCCGCCGAGGAAGCCGACCAGGCGATCGACCTTCGGCTGGGTGATGGAACGAGCGAAAAAGTCCGACCACGCCGACGATGTCCCGTCGGCCTTGATCCAGGCATAGAGCGGACGCGCCTGGGTCTGGAAATGTTCCTGCTGCCACCTCGCCAGTTCGGCGTAGCGGTCGGTGTCGATCTCGATCGGCACCTGCGCGTTCCAGGCCGCGCGCACCGCGGGAATGGTGAATACGTTCTTGGCCATGTCCTGGCAGTTGCTGCACGACGGCCCGGTGAAGTCGAGCAGCGGCAGCTTGCCGGCGGCGTGCGCTTCGGCGATCAGCGACTTCAGATCGGCGACCGTGGTCGGGTGGCGCCAGTGAATGCGCGGACGGCGTTCGGCCAGGGCATCGACCTTCTGGCTCAGGCGGCGTTCGGTCTTGACGACCTCGTCGGCGACCAGTTCGCGGGTGACCTCGCGCTCGCCGGCGAGCAGGCGGCGGATGGTGGCTTCATCGACGCCGCCGGTCGACTGCGGCGCAGTGGCCGAGACGGTCGGCACCTGGACGGCGATCGGCTGGCGCCGCACCGGGATGAGGCAGGTGTCGGCGGTGCAGGCCTGGAAAGTGACCAGCACCGCGGCTTTGACCACAGCTCCATCCGTCGTGGTCGGCAGGCGGATGGGCAGGCGCAGCGTCACCGGACCGGCCGGGTAGACCGGCAAGCCGCTTTTATCCGGTGCAGCACTGCGATCAGCGGTGAGCAGACCCGTGGCGGCGATGCCGGAGGAGGGGTCGAGATCAAGCCGCGTGGGCGTTCCCAGGTTGCTGTGCTGTTCCGGCCGCAGGGCGAGGTCGTACACATGCAGCGGATCGGCCTGCACCTTGGGCGTGAAGGTGCCGATCAGCACGGCGGCGTCGCCGGCGCCGCGTTCGAGGGCGAGGGTCACGGTGACGCCCATGCCGGTGAACCCGCCGAGGGCCAGTGGCGCTGGTGTCGGTGTGGTGCCGGCACTGCTGCGCACCGGCACCTGCACGGTAAGCGCCGTATCCTGCGGCCGCACCGGGATATTGCAGGTGAACGCGGTGCAGGCCATGTAGCCCACCTGCACGCTGACCGGGACGGTGGTTCCCGCCGCACCGGCGGGCAGCGCGATGGGCAGGCGCAGGGTGACCGGTCCTTCCGGATACAGGCTGAGGTCGTCCTTGAGCGTGGGCACCTGGTCGGCGGTGAGTGGGCCGGCAGCGCTGACTGCCTCGCCCGCCTTCAGCCGGAGCACGGTGGGCGCGCCAAGTTCGCCTTCGCGGCCGGTCGGCGTGTCCTTGCTGTAGAGATGCAGCGGTGGTTTCTGGGTATCGGGCACGAAGCGACCGACCAGCACCGCCGTGGTCGGGCCGACTTCTTCGACGGTCACGGTCACGGTCACGCCATGCTGGCGATGGACGGCTGCAGGGGACTCGCCGGCGGCCGACCACAGCGTGATCAGGGACAGGCACGCGAGCAGAGCGAGACGCATGGTGGGACCTTTAGCGCGGCGGCTGCTGGCCGCCATGCCGGCAGTACGTCCGGGCGTCGCCCATGCTTGCTGGCAAGGGGGTGCCTTCTAGTGTCCCGTCCGGGAAATTCGCTGGGTCTGGCGCCGGCCCCGTCGTTCGGCTGCAAGGCGCGCGGGTCGCAGCGGTAGCAGCGCTACCGCCAGACGCGCGCAACGCCGCAGACGAGCGGCGCGGCCAAGCCAGAGGCAGTGAATTTTCCGGACGGGACACTAGAGTGCGCCCCCGCTTCACGAACCCTGGATTCCGCCATGAAACGCACCCACAACGCAGGCGAATTGCGCGCCGCGAACATCGGAGAGTCGATCACCCTGTGCGGCTGGGTGGCGAATCGGCGCGACCACGGCGGCATCATCTTCATCGACCTGCGCGACCGTTACGGCCTGACCCAGATCACCTTCGACCCCGATCTCTGCGGCGCCGAAGCCCACGAGCAGGCCAACCGCATCCGCGCGGAGTGGGTCTTGCAGGTCAGCGGCAAGGTCGAGAGCCGTGACGAGCGTCGGAACCCCAACCTCGCCACCGGCGACATCGAGGTGTTCGCGACCACGCTGGTCATCCTCAACAAGTCCGAGACGCCGCCCTTCGAGATCGATGAACATGCCAAGGTCGGCGAGGAGGCGCGGCTGAAGCACCGCTTCCTCGACCTGCGCCGGCCGGCGATGCAGAAGAACCTGATCATGCGCCACCGCGCGCTCAAGGTGGTGCGCGACTACTTCGACGCCAACGGCTTCCTCGAAATCGAGACGCCGGTGCTGTGCAAGCACACCCCCGGCGGCGCCCGCAACTACCTGGTGCCCTCGCGCGTGCATCCCGGCGCGTTCTACGCCCTGGCCGAGAGCCCGCAGTTGTTCAAGCAACTGCTGATGGTCGGCGGCTACGACCGCTATGTGCAGATCGCGCGCTGCTTCCGCGACGAGGACCTGCGCAACGACCGCCAGATGGAGTTCACCCAGATCGATCTCGAGATGTCGTTCATCGACCTTGAGGACATCATGGCCATCGGCGAGGGCATGGTGCGCGCGCTGTGGAAGCAGGTGCTCGGCGTCGATCTGCCGCCGCTGCGCCGGATGACCTGGGCCGAGGGCATGCGCCGTTACGGCTCCGACAAGCCCGACCTGCGCTACGGCCTGGAGATCGTCGACCTCACGGACTGGGCACCCACCTCCGGCTTCAGCGTCTTCCAGGGCGCCGTCGCTGCTGGCGGCGTCTGCCGCGCGCTCAACGCCAGTCAGGCCGGCGAAGCGCTGTCCCGGCGAACGCTCGACGCGCTCACCGAGTTCGTGAAAGGCCTGGGCGCCAAGGGCCTGGCCTGGATCAAGGTCAGCGGCGATCCCACCAAGGCGGAAAGCTGGCAGGGCCCGGCGGCCAAGAACATCAGCGAAGCGGCGCGCAACGAACTGGCGAAGCGCCTCGACGTCAAGGCCGGCGACGTGCTGTTCTTCGGAGCCGACAGCGAGAAGACGGTGTGCAGCGTGCTGGGTGCGCTGCGCGTCGAACTTGGCGTCAACCGGCTGGGCCTGTGCAAGCCCGGCCAGTGGGAGTTCCTCTGGCTGCATTCGGCGCCGCTGCTGGAGTGGTCGGCCGAGCACCAGACCTGGGTGGCCAACCACCATCCCTTCACCGCGCCCTACGACGAGGACCTCGGCAAGCTGGGCAGCGCGCCCGGCACGGTGCGCTCGAAGTCCTACGACATGGTGCTCAACGGCAACGAGATCGGCGGCGGCTCGATCCGTATCCACGACGCCGCCACCCAGTCCCAGGTCTTCACCGCGCTCGGCATCTCTGAGGCGGACGCCAAGCAGAAGTTCGGCTTCCTGCTCGGCGCGCTGTCCTTCGGCGCGCCGCCGCACGGCGGCATGGCCTTCGGCGTCGACCGCCTGCTCATGCTCATGGCCGGCGCTGAGTCGATCCGCGAGGTCATCGCCTTCCCCAAGACCCAGAAGGCCCGCGACGAGATGCTCGACTGCCCGACGCCGGTGGCGGAACGGCAGCTCAAGGACCTGCATCTGGTGACGACGGCGACGGCGGTGGCACCGGCACCGGTGTAGGTTCCCGGGGTTGCCAAGGCCGCCCTGGCAGCTAGAAGGTCGCCCTCCCCGGGAGCCTTCGCCATGCATTTCCTCCGCCGCAAGCATCCTCATCACCGTGCCCGTGCGTTTGTCGTCCTGCTGACGGCGACCCTGGGGCTGGTGTCGGCGGGCGATGCCGTCGTGGTCAATGCCGACAGCACGACCACGTTCTCCGCCACGGTCGCAGGCCCGAACCTGCTGACCACGCGCAGTCCGGTGGCGATCACCGCCGCCACCGACATCGGCGCCACGCTGGGCGCCGGCGCTGCCGGCAAGTTCTTCCAGATCAGCGGCATCACCGCCGACTACGCCATCACCCTGCCTCTGGCGACCACGGTCGGCGCCGGTGCGGTGCTGGGTTTCAGCGTCGCGCCCATCGCGACCGCGAACCGGCAGTACACCGTCTCCCGAGCCGGCAGCGAGACCCTGGATGGCCGCACGTCGCTGGTCCTCATCCATACCAACTCATTGCTGCTCATCTCGACCGGTGTTGGCTGGGTGTCGCTGACGAAGAAGGTGGACACTGACTGGGTCGACGGTGGTCCGACCACCATCACTGCGACCACGACCAATCCGACCAAGGGCACGGTGGTTCGCGACAAGACCTGGTGGCGGCGGCGCGGGGATGGGATCGAAGTGCGGGTGGAGTTCGAGCAGTCCTCGGCCGGGACCGCCGGAAGCGGATTCTACCTGATCGGTGTCCCTGGCGGATTCACCATCGATCTCGCGAAGACGGCAGCCTCCAATCCCGGCGCTGCCTTCGTGAGCAGGCATTCCGCAATGGCTGGTTTCGGCGAGTTCACAGGCGCCGGGTTCAGCGCCACGATCCATGCCGGTCTTCACGTCTTCGATGCCACCCGACTGTGGGCACTCGGCATCGAGGCGGCAGGAGCCAGCACCAGTGACTTCTTCTGGTCAACACCCGCGGCGGGGATGACCCTGGCTTATTCCCTCGGCTTCAACTTCTCGGTTCCGATCGTCGGCTGGTAAGCCTCCCTCGGAATTGATCGCGGAGTGATGCGCAAAGCAGCGTCGCTCTGCGTGAAATGGGCCCGGGGGTCGTGGCATCGGGACTGGCCCTGGGAGTGAACGGATGCACGCTGCCGCTCCCGCCGATGTCCCATCCCCTGCTCGACCTTCTCGACGCCATCACCGAGGCGCGGCTGGCCAATCCCCAGTTGCGGCCGTCGGTACTGGCCGCGCTGCGCCTGGCCGCTGGCGCTGGCCTGCTGCGGGCGGGACGCCTGCACACCCTGGGCATCGACGGTGGCGAGCGCACCATCATCGCCCATGGCGCGGTCGGGCAGGACGAGGCGGCTGATCAACTCCTGGTCGCCGAGACGCGTGATGCCCATGCCGAAGTGGTACGTCCCGGCGGCATGACGGCGCATCCCCTGGGCAAGGCCCGGCGCTGCTATGGCGTGCTGCTGGTCGAAGGCGACACCGGCGAGGTCGGGGCGTTCCTCGCCGACCTGTTCGTGCAGTGGTGCGCGATGGCCGAACATCTCAATCACGAGAAGGCCGAGCTGGTCGACGAGAACCACCAGTTGCGCGAGGAGATCCGCGTCCAGTTCTCGGAGCGCAACATCATCGGCATCTCAGGCGCCTTCCGCCGGGTCATCGAGAACGGCATCAAGGTGGCGGCCTCCACCGCCACCGTGCTCATCCACGGCGAGACCGGCACCGGCAAGGAGCTGATCGCCCGTCTGATCCATGAGCACTCGCCGCGCGCCAACGGCCCATTCATCGCGGTTAATTGCGGCGCGTTGTCCGAATCGCTGCTCGAATCCGAACTGTTCGGTCACGTCAAGGGCGCTTTCACCGGCGCGGTGAGCGATCGCAAGGGCCGCTTCGAGGCCGCCGACGGCGGCAGCATCCTGCTCGACGAGATCGGCGAGGTCTCGCCGGCCATGCAGGTGCGCCTGCTGCGCGTCCTGCAGGAGATGGAGATCGAGCGCGTCGGCGATCACAAGGTGCGCAAGCTCGACGTGCGCGTCATCGCCGCCACCAATCGCAATCTCGAGGACGAGGTGCGCAAAGGCGCCTTCCGCGCCGATCTCTTCTACCGCCTCAACGTCGTCTACCTGCAGATCCCGCCGCTGCGCGTCCGGCCCGAGGACATCCCGCACCTAGTCGAGCACTTCCTCAGCAAGTACTGCCAGCGCAACGTCAAGTTCATCGAGACGGTCTCTCGCGAGGTGCTCGACCTGATGTCCGCCTACCACTGGCCGGGCAACGTGCGCGAGTTGGAGAACTGCATCGAGAAGATGGTGGTGATGGCGCCAGGCAAGGAGCTGACCCTCGACCTGCTGCCGCTGGCGATCATGGCCTACGACGTCCACCAGGGCGCCGATGCGCAGCACGCCGTGTCCTTCGAGACCCGGCTCAAGGCCTTCATGCGCAGCGAGACGCTCGGCGCCATCGAACGCGGCAGCGAGGACCTCTATAAGACCGTGCGCAACAAGTGGGAACGGCACCTGTTCGAGTCCGTCCTCGACGCCTGCAAGAACAACAAGAGCAAGGCCGCCGCCATCCTCGGCATCACCCGCAATACGCTCAACCAGCGCCTCGGCGAATTGAGCGCGACCAAGCGGGAGTGGGCGGTCGAGTAGCGACGCGGGGAAGCCCAATGCTGTGAAGCTAAGGCTCGGTGGCCCGTCCGGCGCTCGCTGTGAACACGCTCGGCTGCCTTCCCGCGCTGGAAGGCGCTGGAAGGCAGCGGAAAGGCGACGATGGGCGCGGGCCGCGCGCGGTCCCAGGCTGACGTTCGCACGCGTCTGCATTTTAGCTTCACAGCATTGGGGGAAGCCCCTCAGAACAAGTAGGTCAACCCCACCAGCACCTCCGTGCGGTAGCTCAGCGAATCGTAGGTGTCGGTCAGGGTCGGGTCGACGTCATCGGGCTCGGTCTCGTAGTAGGCGCGCAGGCCGAGGCTGACAGTCAGCCACTTCGACACCTGGAGGTCGAGTCCGGCGGTGAGCAGGTTGGTGACGTGCGCGATGTCCTCGAAGTCGCCGAAGGCTTCGAACTGGATCCAGTAGCGCAGGTCGTCGCGGTGCTTGCGCTCGTAGCGGGCGGTGAACTCCGGGCCGACCTGGAAGTCGTTTTCGTAGACGCCGCCGACGGTGAAACGGCCGTAGCGCTGCTGACCGCGCACGCCGAGGCGGAACTCGAGCTTGTCTGACTTGGGCAGCAGGTTCTCGTAGCGCTGACCATAGCCGGTGGCGATCTTGGCCACACCCGGCTCGAACCAGCCATCGCCGGGGTCGGGCTCGGTGAGATTGGTGTCGAGGCCCCACGACAGGTAGACGAAGTGGGGTTTGCCCAGCAGGTAGCTGTAGGCGCCGTCGTAGTCGATCTGATCGGTGTCTTCGGCGAAATCCTGGCGCTCCTGCTTCTGCTCGCCGTATTTGACCACCAGGCTCTGCACCACCCCGTGGTCGCCGCGCTTCCAGGTCAGCGTGTCCTCGATCGCGATCTGATAGCTCAGCTTCTCCTTGGTGGAGGCGATGGCGGGGTCGTTGGAGGTCGCGGCGTTTGAGTTGCCGATGCTGGACAGGAAGGCGCCGAGCTTGCCGGTGTTGGTCCATTCCCGCGCTGGCTGATCGGCTACCGGCGCCGGCGCGTCCACCGCGGCGACCTTGGCGACGATCAGCGCGGCGATGACGGGAAAGAGCAGACGGGGAGCGGGCGGCTTGGGCATGGGCGGCGGTCTATGGGTGAGCCATCGAGGGAAGGTCAGCAACGTGCGAAAAAACAGTGGGCGATCACGATCGGCTAGCAGGCTGCTGAAAAAGCAGCCTGCGGGGGTTTACAGGGGGGCGTCTGCCCCTCTGGATAAAAAGCTCCCTTCGCGTTTCCCGGGGAAAATAGCGACCGCAGGTCGCCCCCGGGGAGCGCGAAGGCAGCAGGCTGATGGAGAACGGAGATTTTCATCAGCCTGCTATAAGCGTGGTGCGCCCGTCCGAGTCACCCCCGCCGCCCCCGCGTCCGCCGATCCCGCTCCTCCGCCCGCCATGCCGCGATCGCGGCATGGTCGCCTGATTGCAGCACCGCCGGCACCTCCAGTCCGCGGTATTCAGGTGGACGGGTATAGCAGGGATGGTCGAGTTCATCGCCCGTGCTGAAGCTCTCAGCGGTCGCGCTGTGCTCATTGCCGAGTACGCCGGGGATGAGCCGGATGACCGCGTCGACCACGGTCAGCGCCGCGAGTTCGCCGCCGGAGAGCACCACGTCACCGACCGACAGCGGTTCGAGCGGAAAGAGCCGGCTCAGTCGTTCATCGACGCCTTCGTAGTGTCCGCACAGCACCACCACGTGACTGGTCGCGGCCAGCTCGCGCGCCCAGCCCTGGTCGAAGCGCCGGCCCTGCGGGCTGGTCAGCAACAGGCGCGGCGCGGCGCTGAGCGTGCACAGATGGTCCAGGCATTCCGCCAACGGTGGCGCGGCCATGACCATGCCCGGCCCACCGCCATAGGGACGGTCGTCGACGCCACGGTGGCGGCCACCGGCCCAGGCGCGCGGATCGACGGTCTCGACCGTGACCAGGCCGCGCCGGCGCGCGCGGCCGACGATCGACGCGTCGAGGTAGGCGCGGCAGGCGTCGGGGAAAAGGGTGATGAGGTCGAAGCGCATGGCAGGGGTCCGAGGGTGAGGCCGGACCGCTCAGGTCCAATCGTCCTTGAGCGAATAGCCCTCACCGCGATGGGTGACGATGGCCTCGCAGTCGGGGCGGACGGCGCGCAGCTTGGCGCGCAGGTCCTTGATGTGCGAGTCGACGGTGCGCTCCAGGCTGGCGTCGGGTTCCTCCCAGGCCGCGTCCATGAGCTGGCTGCGCGAGAACACCCAGCCCGGACGTTCGACCAGCACGCGCAGGATGCGGTACTGGTAGCGCGAGAGCGCCAGAGCGCGGCCGAAGTAGGTGGCGGTCAGGCGATGGTCGTCGACGGCGAACGGGCCGGCGGCGACCTGCTGCGGATCGCCGGGCGCGGCTGGCGGCGGGGCGGTGTCGCCGACGGTGGTGGAGCGGCGCAGCACCGCGCGCACGCGCGCGGTCAGCTCGCGCGGGCTGAACGGCTTGACCACGTAGTCATCGGCGCCGATCTCCAGGCCGACCACGCGGTCGATCTCGTCGGCGCGGGCGGTGAGGAAGATGATCGGCACCGCCGACCGGCTGCGGATCTCCCGGCACAGTTCGAAGCCGCTGCGGTCAGGCAGGCCGACGTCGAGGATCACCAGCAGCACCCCGCCCCGCGCCAGCGCCGCGCTGGCGGCGGCGGCGGTGCTGCACCACTGCGGCTCCATGCCTTCGGTGCGCAGGGCGTAGACGATGGTGTCGGCGATGCCCGGCTCGTCCTCCACCAGCAGCACCGTGCGCGTCATGGTGGGGATGGGATCGCCATGCGGGGCGGGCGCAACGTATTGATGGCCGCAGGCTGAGAGCGGTCGTCCCGGGACGAGCAGCAGTTCGAACGATCACTTGTCGCCTGAAGCCGTTGGTTGCCCGAACTCCATCAGCCATCAGCACCGCTTTGGATCACCGTTCAAACACCACCGTCACCACCACCTCCATCCCGTCGCGGATCACGGTCACTGCCACCGACTTGGGCGCCTGGTCGCGGGCGATATTGAGGGAGCGGCTGTCGCTGACCACAGTGTCGCCGACCTTGGTGATGCGATCGCCGGGCTGGAGGCCGGCCTTGGCAGCAGGACTGTCGTCGACCACGTCGGCGATGGTGGTGCCCTGCTCAAGTTGCACACCGAACATGCGTCGGGGTGGGAGCACAGTCAGGCCGTCGCGCGGCAGCAGGCGGTCGAGGTTGGCGAGGCCGAGGGCGCCGATGGCGACCACCAGCGCGGAATGGCGCTGATCGGGTTCCAGTGCGGCGCTGAAGCGGTCGTGCTGGGTGTGGTGCTCGTGGGTGTAGTCCTGCTTGCCCTGCTGCACCCAGAAGAAGCCGGGCACGGCGACGGCCAGGAAGCTGTCGTGGTCGCTGCCGATGCCGGCCGGCAGACCCTGGTCACGCGACTCGCGCAGGCTGAACGGGAAGGCCGGATCGAGTCCGACCACCGGGGCGAAGGCGCGTTCCAGGAGCGGCAGCATGCTGGCGGTGCCGAGCAGGCCGCGGATGGCGTTGGTGCCGCCGTCATGCACCAGCACCGCCGAGATGCGCGGCAGCTCGGCCAGGTGCTTGCGCACCCACTGCTGCGAGCCGAGCAGGCCCTGCTCCTCGCCGGTGAACAGCATGAAGCGGATGGTGCGCCGTGGTCGGGCCTTGGCGGCCATGAGCAGGCGCGCCGCCTCCAGCGTGGTCGCCACCCCGGTGCCGTTGTCAGTCGCGCCCTGGGCGCCGTCCCAGGAATCGAGGTGGCCGCCGACGATGACCACCTCGTCGGCAAGGTCGCTGCCGGGGATATCGGCGATGACGTTGCGCTGCGCGATGGGTCCGCGTCGGAAGGTGGCGGCGATGTCGATCTCGAGTTCGACCGGCGTGCCACCGGTGAGCAGGCCGAGGATCGCGGCGTGGTCCTTGGCCACCATGGTGACGGTGACCGTGCGCGGTTGGTCCTCCCAGGAGCGCGGCAGGCGCCCGCCAGTCACGATCAGATCGCCGGAGGCGGCGCGGATGACGCCGGCGATGCGGGAGTTGTGCAAGGTGGCGCGCAGCGTCTTGGCGAAGTCGCCGGTCGGACCCTTGGCCGGCAGCACCACCCAGGCTCCGGGCAGGGCGTCGCGCCGGCGCTCGAGTTCGTCGGCGTTGGCGGGCGCGAGCAGCGCCGGCCCGCGCCGCGGCCCGCCGGTGGACGGTGTCCAGGAATCGAAACCGATGGTCAGGTCCTGGCGGCGTGGCACGACCATCCGCGCCGACCAGGCGCCGCGATCGTAGCCGACCGCCACGCTGCCCCATTCCTCGCGCCGGGCTTTCAGGCCGAAGGCCTTGAAGCGCTCCTCAGCCCAGATCTCGGCCTGTTCCAGATTGGTCGACCCGGTCAGGCGCGGACCGATGGTCAGACAGAGGTGGCGCAGGTGGTCCATCACTTGGCTGCGCTGGCGGCCCTCGGCGATGATCGCCGCCACCACCGGGTCGGCCTCGGCGGCGGTGATCGCCACCACGAACAGGAGGGGAGCCAGGTGTCGGGCGTAGCGCAGCATGCCGGCCAGGATGTCGGCGCCGTCACGGCTGCCATGGCGGGCAGTCCCCCGGGCCTGGTCGCGTGCGGCGCGGGGGCGCCCGACCGCAGGGCGGCGACTTTTCTGAAACCGGCAGCCGGTATCCAGCATGAGGTATACCCACCGTATGCCCGTTCCCCTCGACCGTGAAGATGCCCTGATCGCTCGCGCACGTTCCGGCGATGCCGCCGCCTACGAACAGCTGATCGCGCCGCTGCTGCCCATGCTGGTGGCCTACGCCCGCGCCATCTGCGGTGATCACCAGCGCGCCGAGGACGTGGCCCAGGAGACCGCGCTGGTGGTGTTCCGCAACCTCGACCGCTTCTTCCCCGAGGCCGACTTCGCGTCCTGGGTCAAGGCCATCGCCCGCCGTCAGGCCCTGGCCGCGCGCCGGCAGTCGGCGCGCCTGCATCCTTTGCTCGACGACGCCATCGAGGCGACCTTCGCGGATCCCTCGCCCGACCACCTGCTGGTCGAGCGCTCGGCGCTGCGCGCGTGCCTGGCCAAGCTGCACGCGCAGGCCGCTTCGGTGGTGCGCGCCCACTACTTCGACGGCCAGTCGGTGGCGGCGGTGGGCGAGCGGCTGGGGCTGAATCCCAACACCATCAAGACGCTGCTGCAGCGCTCGCGCCTGGCCCTGCACGATTGCCTGCAACGCGCTCTGCGCGTCGAGGCGCGGCCGTGAGCGATCCCGCCTGCGTCGCCGCCGACGTCCTGATCGGCGACCACCTCTCCGGCGTGCTCGTCGCCGACGATCAGGCCACGCTGCACGATCATCTCGCCGCCTGCGCCGCCTGTCGCGCCCGCTTGGCCGCCCTGCTGCGCACCCAGCGTGCCCTCGACGAATCGGGAGCCGAGGCGGGCATGACGCAGCGACGTCAACGCCTGCACGCCGCGCTGGTGTCGGGAGCGCCGCCGACCGCGATCGTGGCCCGCGTCGGCCGACGGCCGAATCTGCGCTGGTCACGGCACCTGGTCGCCCTCGCCGCCCTGCTGGCGCTCGCGGTCGGTGCCGCGGCGTGGGGCTGGCAACCCGGGCGGCGTGCTCCCCAGGTGATCGGCAGCGTGGTCGCCGCTGGTGGGGGTGTGATCGAACGCGCCGGGACGCGATTCGATCTGATCGTTGGTAGCCAGTGCCACGCGGGCGACCGCCTGGAAGTGCCGGCCGGCGCCACGCCGGCGCGCTGCGTGCTGTGGGCGGGCAGCGGCGTCGAGCTGTCGCCGGGTACCACGCTGACTATCGCCGCCGACATCGCCCCGACGCTCGATCTCGTCCACGGCACCATCACCGTCGATTCCGGCGCGCTCTCCGCCGCAGGTCGGCATCTGCGCGTGCACAGCCGGGCTGGCACCGTGGTCACCGAGGGCACGCGCTTCCGCCTGCGCGTCGACGGCGAGCGCGCCAGCGTCGCCGTCGAGGCCGGTGCGGTGCGCATCGCCAACACCGGCGGGCAGGCCCGCGTCGTCGCCTGGCAACGCCTGAATTTTTCCAGTGCTGCGGCACCGGCGGCGCCGGTGGCGACGGCGCAGGTGCGGCCCTTCACGTCGCTGGCGGTGGGCGGTCGCGTCGTCCACGTCACCATCGCGCCCGATGACGCCACCATCGCCACCGGCAACTCCAACGGCCAGGTGGCGCTGTGGGACGCGGCCAGCGGTGCGCGCCGCCGCGACCACCTGACCGCGCCGCCGGCGGTCAAATCGCTGGCTTTCGCCGCCGACGGCCGGCGCCTGGCCATCGAGACCACCACCGGCACGGTGCAGCTCTGGGACCTGGACAGTGGCGGCGGCCTGACCGTGCCGCTGCGCACCGCCCAGATCACCTGCGCCGCCTTCGCGCCTGGCGGCGGCATGCTCGCGCTCGGCCACAGCGGTGGTCGCATCACGCTGATCGAGGACGTCCAGCGTCCGCTCCCGGCTGAACGCTCAGCGCTCGAAGGCCACACCGCCGTGGTTCAGGCGCTGGCGTTCAGTGCCGATGGTCGCCGCCTGCTCAGTGGCGCCGCCGACGGCAGCGTGCGGTTGTGGGATGCCGATGGACATCGGCTGGCCGCGTTCGCCGACCAGGCCGGTGCGGTGGGCGCGGTGGCCTTCGCCCCGGACGGCGAGCGCATGGCGGCCGGATTCGGGCCGCGCCTGGATAGCGTGTGGGCGCTGACCACCCCGGCCCCGGCGCCGTCGCCGCGGCTGCGCGCGGTGGCGGCGGTGTTCAGCGCTGGCGAGCGCATCGATCTCGTCGGTCCCGAGCACGGCATCTACGCCCTCGCCTTCACCCCTGATGGCCGCCTGCTGATCAGCGGCAGTGGCGACGGCGTGGTGACGGTGTGGGACGCGGCCAGCGGCAAGCGCCTGCATACGGTGCCCGCGCACAGCGCGCCGGTGCGTGCTGTCGCCATCGCCGCCGACGGGACCCTGCTGGCCAGCGCCGGCAACGATGGCGTGGTGCGGCTGTGGCGACTGCTGGCGGAGACGGAATGACGCCGGCGACCGTGACCCTTGGTCTGCTCCTGCTCGCCGCGCTCGGCTGGTCGGGCGAGGATGCGCGTTATCCCGCCGTGCACGCCCTGCTCGCCCAGCACTGCGTGTCGTGCCACGGCGCCGAGAAGCAGAAGGCTGGGCTGCGTCTGGACAGCCGCGAGGCGGTGCTCAGCGGCGCCAAGAGCGGCGTGGTGGTGCAGCCAGGACGGCCGGACGAAAGCGTGCTCGTGCGTCTCACCGACGCCAAGGCCGACCCGCACATGCCGCCCAAGGGCCAGCTCGCCGCCGCCGAAGTGGCCACGCTGGCGGCGTGGGTCGCCGGTCTGGCTCCGCCACCGATCACGCCCAAGACCAGTGGGCGCGATCACTGGGCCTTCCGCCCGCTCGCCCGGCCGTTGCCGCCGACGGTGGCGGATGCGGGCTGGGTGCGCACGCCGGTCGACGCCTTCGTGCTCGCGCGGCTGGAGGCGGCGGGTCTGAAGCCCGCGCCTTCGGCGGGCAAGGCCGCGCTCATCCGCCGCGCCAGTTTCGATCTCATCGGTCTGCCGCCGACGCCGGAGGAGGTGCAGGCCTTCATCGCCGACAGCTCGCCCGGCGCCTTCGCCACCGTCGTCGACCGGTTGCTGGCATCGCCGCACTATGGCGAGCGCTGGGCCCGGCACTGGCTCGACCTGGCGCGCTTCGCCGAATCCAACGGCATCGGCGAGGATCGCGATCGCCCCACCGCCTGGCGCTATCGCGACTACGTCGTGCGCAGCTTCAATGCCGACAAGCCCTATGGCCGCTTCATCGCCGAGCAGCTCGCCGGCGACGAGATCGCAGCGCAGGACGCCGACGCCCTGATCGCCACCGGCTTCTGCCGGCACCACCCCAGCGTCGACGAGATCCGGCCTGCCGACGCCGAGAAGTACCGGCTCGACGAGCTGGACGACGTCATCTCCACCACCGGCACGGTGTTCATGGGCCTGACCGTGGGCTGTGCGCGCTGCCATGACCACAAGATCGATCCGATCAGCCAACGCGACTACTACCGCCTGCTCGCGGTGTTCTCGACCAGCGTGAAGAAGGACGTGCCCGTGCCGGTCGCTGGTGGCGATCCGCTGGTCGCGGCCGGGCCGGCGGACGACCAGGCCGCCAAGAGCGGCAAGGTCGCGCGACGGGCGCCAGCCGACACCATCATGGCGATCACCGATGGTGGGCGCGCTCCCAAGCCCTGCCGCATCCTGCTGCGTGGCGACCTGCGCAATCCCGGACCGGTGGTCGAACCCGGCGTGCCCGAGGTGCTCAGCGGCGCCGGACGCTTCGCTGCCGCCAAGACGATCGGCGCCACCACCGGGCTGCGCCGCGGCCTGGCCGAGTGGCTGGCGTCTGCGCAGCATCCGCTGACCTGGCGGGTGTGGGCCAACCGTGTCTGGCAGTACCACTTCGGCCGTGGCGTGGTCGACAGCAGCAGCAATTTCGGTTTCGGCGGTGACCGTCCCAGCCATCCCGAGCTGCTCGACTGGCTGGCCGTCGAACTGGCCCGGACCGGCCAGATCAAGCCGCTGCACCGGTTGATCCTGCTCTCGAACACCTGGCAACAGTCGACGGTGCTGTCGCCCGCCACGGCCACTCGCGATCCCGACGGCGCCTTGATCGCCCGTCAGCTGCCGCGCCGCGTCGAAGCCGAATGCCTGCGCGACGCCATGCTGACGGTGGCCGGCACGCTCAACCGCACCGCCGGTGGCCCGAGCATCCATCCCCGCATCCCGACCGCGGTGATCGCCGCCAACCGCATGAGCAAGTGGCCCGAGGTGGCCAAGGAAGGACCCGAGCACTGGCGGCGCAGCATCTACGTCTTCGTCAAGCGCACGCTCGCCCTGCCCATGCTCGAGCTCTTCGACCAGCCCAGCCCGACCAATTCCTGCGAGCGTCGCACGGTCAGCTCGATCCCGACCCAGGCGTTGCTGCTGCTCAATGGCGACTTCACCAACGAGCAGTCCGGGCATTTCGCGCGCCGCGTCCAAGCCGACGTGGGATCCGATCCCGCGCGCCAGGTCGAGCGCGCCTGGTGGCTGGCGCTCGGTCGCGCCCCCACCGCCGCCGAGACCACGGAAGCGCGCGCCTTCAGCACCGCCCGTGGTGCCACCGGCCTCGCCGATCTCTGCCACGTCCTGTTCTGCACCAACGAATTCGCCTACACCGATTGATCGACCCATGGCAACCGATCGACGTCTGGCTGCTGATTCCCGCGCACCCCGCCTGCCGTCTGGCATGTGGAACCGTCGCGACCTGCTGAAGTCCGCTGGCGCCGGCTTCGGCGCGGTCGCCCTGGATGCTCTGTTCGCCGGCGAAGTCGCCGGCAACGATGCGGCGCCCGGTGGCCGCCTGCATCACCCCGCCAAGGCCAAGGCGGTGATCGTCCTGTGCATGTTCGGCGGCCCGAGCGCCATCGATCTGTTCGATCCCAAGCCGGCGCTGGCCACCTGGCACGGCAAGACCATGCCCGGCTTCGACGCCAACGACAGTTTCTTCGCCGACGAGTCCAAGGGTCTGGTCATGCAGAGCCCGTACACGTTCAAACGCTACGGCCAGTCGGGCATGGATTTCTGCGAGCGCCTGCCGCGCATGGCGGCCCTGGCCGACGAGTGGTGCATGGTGCGCAGCATGCACTGCGACAACAACAACCACCGGCCCGCCATCCTCCAGGCCAACACCGGTTTCACCCGCGCCGGCTATCCGAGCCTGGGTTCATGGGTCAGCTACGGACTGGGATCAGGCAACGCCAACCTGCCCGGCTACGTGGTCATGCTCGATCCCGTCGGTGGACCCTTCGGTGGCGCGCTCAACTGGGGCACCGGATTCATGCCGGCGGCCTGGCAGGGCGTGCCGCTGCGCGCCGGTGCCGAACCCATCGCCGATCTGGCGCCGTACCAGGGCATGCCGCCAGAGCGCCAACGCGCGCGCCTTGATCTCCTCGCCAGGATCAACCAGCGCCACGCTCAGGCGCATCCCGAGGACAGCGCGCTGAGTGCGCGTCTGGACAGCTACGAACTCGCCTGGCGCATGCAGAAGCATGCACCCGAGGCGGTCGACCTGGCGCAGGAGAGCGCAGCGACGCGCACCGCCTACGGGCTCGACGACAAGCCCACCGAGGCCTTCGGCCGGCAATGCCTGCTCGCGCGTCGGCTGGTCGAGCGCGGCGTGCGCTTCGTGCAGATCTACAGCGGCGGCGGCAATCCCATGGGCAGCAATGGCTGGGACGGGCACAGCGCGTTCAAGGCCAACCACGATGCCCGCACCGCCCAGGTCGACCGTCCGACCGCGGCGCTGATCGCCGATCTCAAGGCGCGCGGGCTGCTCGACTCGACCCTGGTGATCTGGGGCGGCGAGTTCGGCCGCCTGCCGGTGGTGCAGGGCAAGGATGGCCGCGACCACAACATCAACGGCTACACCATGCTGCTCTGCGGCGGTGGCGTTCGCCGCGGCCTGGTCTACGGCGCCACCGACGAATTCGGCTACCGCGCCGTCGATCACCGCGTCCACCTCCACGACCTGCACGCCACCGTGCTGCACCTGCTCGGCCTCGATCACACCCGATTGACCTGGCCGCACTCGGGCCGCGCCATGCGCCTGACCGATGTGTCGGGCGAGGTGGTGAAAGGGATCATCGCATGAGACGAGGGCGCGAAGGGAAGGAAGGGCGCGAAGGGCGCGAAGGGGACGGACACATGCGAGGTCGGATGCCGCGTCGATTCCTGCTCGTCGTACTGGTCGTGTTCGCGGTCGGTGTCAGCGCCGCGGGCGAGCGCGATCCCTTCGACCAGTCGGGGCTGGTGTTCGAGGAACCGCCGCCGGATCCGGCGGCGGCGGTGATCGTGCTGGTGGCGGGGCCGCCCAGCGCCGAACACGCCTCGGGTGAGCACGAGCATCTCGCTGGGATGGTCGTGCTCGCCAACCTGCTGCGCCAGACGCCGGGCGTGCATCCGCGCCTGGTGCGCGACGGCTGGCCCAAGGATCCCGGCGTGTTCACCTCGGCGAAATGCATCGCCTTCTTCGCCAACGGCGGCGGCAAGCAGGCGCTGGCCGCCGCTGACAAGCGCGCGGCGCTGGCCCCGCACCTCGCCGCCGGTGTGGGACTGGTGCATCTCCATCAGATCGTCGACTACCCGGCGGCGCTGGCCGACACCATGGTGCCGTGGCTGGGTGGCGTCTACGTGCCCGGACGTTCGGCGCGCGGTCACTGGGCGGAGACCTTCGCCGTCCTGCCCGAACACGCCATCACCCGCGGGGTGGCGCCGTTCACGCTCTACGACGGCTGGTTCACCAAGCTGCGCTTCGCGCCGGCCGGAGTCACGCCGCTGCTGCGCGCCGCGGGAAAACCGACCGGGACCAGCGGCACCGACAACGTCATGGCCTGGGCATTCGAACGGCCGGACGGTGGACGATCATTCGTGATGAGCGGATGCCATACCCACCAGGACTGGAGCAGCGAGTCGTTGCGCCGCTTCGTGGTCAATGGCTTGTTGTGGTCGGCCCGGATCGCGGTGCCCCCTGGTGGCGCCCCGGTTGCACTGCCGGCCGATGCCCTGCGCTGGAATCTCGACCGCAAGCCGGCGAAGACCGGCAAGGACGCTACGGCGCGCTAGCCAAGGTCGCGCCCTGGATGCCGATCGCCCCGGCGGGCGTCGTCTGCACCCAGCGCACGGTCAGCGTGCGGTCGGGCTTGCTGGCGGCGAAACGCAGCAGGATCAGCCCGGACCAGTCATCGGCGTCGGCGAGTCCGGTATCGGTCCACGGCTTCACCGCCGGATCGTCGACGCTGACCTCGAGGCGGCCACCCGCGGCTTTGCGGAACAGGTAGACCCGCAGCAGCAGCGCCTCGGGGCCGGCCGGCGCGCGCAGCGAGAACCCGCGGCCGGAGCCGCTGACCGTCACCCCCGACGTCCAGGCGTCGCCACTGGCGTTGGGAGCGCCGTCGGTCCAGGAGAAGGCGCAGGCGCCGTTGGCGATGCGCCGTGGCGTCGCGCTGGCGAGCACCTCGACCGCGAGATGGCCACCGATCGCCTTGCGGTTCAGCCAGGGCGCTTCGCTGGCGCCCCAGTGTACCCAGTCCATGGTCCCGTCCGCGACCAGGTCGATATCGTGCGGAGCCGAGACGCGGCTGGCGACGATGCCCGGGCCAGCGGGCTTGGCCGGTGCGGCTGCGGGCACTGGCGCTGAGACCGGTGCGCCGGGCCGGGCCTGCGGTGCGCCAGGGGCGGCAACCGGATCGTTGCCCGGTCTGACCGCCCAGCCCACCGCCGTGTCGAACAACGCCCACCCCTCGTCGCTGAGCTTGGCGTCCTTGCCGCCGGGTACGCCGAAGCCGACGCGCTTGGCCGGTGCAGGACCGCCGACGGTCATGGCGCCGCGGTCGTAGGTGAAGATCGCCACCTTGCCGGTGACGCCGGCGAGGCTGGCGACGATGGTCGCCTTCGGCGCCGGTGTGCCCCAGATCAGGGCGTCGGTCGCGGACACCACCACCACCCGTCCATCACCGAGGGTGACCCGACCATTGCATTTCTCGAAGCCGGTCTGCGAACACAGCCCGGATTCGTGCATGGCACCGTCGTCGCAGACCACCGCCGGAACCGCCATGGTCTTGAGCTTGCGGTTCATATCGCCATCGCGGGTCGAGTTGCTGACCACGACCAGCGCGACCTTGGCGGGATCGGCGCCGGTGAAGGCGAGTTCATCGACCACCTGCACCACCAGGCCGAGGCGTTCGAGCCGTGCCTGCAACGCGGCGTCGAGCGCGGCGTTGATGCCCTCCCAGCCGGTCTGCCGCTTGCCGGTGAGCAGCAGCGCGGTGTGGCCGCTTGCCGCTGCTGGCGGCAGTGGCGGAGGATCGGCGGCGGGCGGCGGAACCGGTTCGACGATGCGGCCGGGCACGGACGGCTCTGGCGGAACCGACGCGGCGAAGCGCTCCCCGGCGGCGACCTGCCGCTCGTGGGCACGGGCAGGCGACAGCTCGACGCGTGGCGGGTTCTCCAACGCGGAGGTCGTCGGCGGCGACAGGGACGACGCCGCGACAGGGACCGGCGTGGTGGTCATGCCGGCGGGGGCCGCTGCGAAGACTGCCAGGCGTCCCGGGCCCGACTGGTCGCGTGGCGTGGACGCTGGTCGTTCGGCGATCGGCCCGACCACCGCGATGGCGAGCGACGACATCTGGTGCGCTCGTGGTCGCGTGCCCATCCAGGCGGCGGTGATGAGCAGGGCGCCGATGGCGAACCACGTCCAGGCGGCGGTGCTGACGGCGTTGCTGGCGGCGCGCGCTCCCGAGGAGCCGTGACCGATGGCGTGCACGCGGTTGGAGATGCGACCGTCGCGACCGTGGGCGAAGGGCAGACCGTGCCGGTGCGCGCGCTCGGCCGCCTCCGGCGGTGTGGGCGCCAGCAGCGCTTGCATTTCGGTGGCGAGACGGCGGCAGGCAGTGCCATCGTGGGCTGCGAAGCGGGCGAGGAGCATGAGATCCGATCGGAGTTGCCCTTCGAGCAGGGCATGGTGATCGACATGACGGGCGATGGAGCTGGCGAGCACGCTGCGCGATTCGCCGACCAGGACGCCTTCCAGCCAGTCTTCGACCAGTGGGGCGAACAGCGGATCGGCGGCGATGACGCGATCCGCCAGCGGGCCGAGGCCGGCCAGGGTGGCGCGGGCGCGGAACAAGGCGGTAGCGACCGCGGTGTCGCTGGTTCCGGCCATGCGCGCCAACGACTCCAGGGTCAGGCGCTCAGCGTAGCGGTTGGTGAGCGCACGGCGGGCACCGCTGGCCAGGGTGCTGAGGACGCGCGTGCCGACCTGGGCGGTGGTCTCGTCGGCGCGCAGACGATCGCGGGCATGGCCGACGATGCCGTAGCTGATCACGTCCTGCTCGCGCTGGCAGCGGCGCAGTTCGAGGTCGAGGGCGTCGATCAGTTCCTCGTGCGCGAGTTCGAGCAGGCGGGGCAGCGGATCGCCGTCCACGGGCAGCGGGGCGCCGGCGAGCAGGAGGCGGTGCCAGGCCTGATCGTGCACAGCGGTGGCCATGGTGCGCGAGGCGGCGTGGCGGGCGATGGACAGGCGCAGCTCGCTGGAGCAGGCGTCGATCAGCCCGGCAAGAGCGTCGACACCGCTGCTACGGACCTGGCCGTACAGCAGTGCGCGCGCAACCGCTTCCATGCTCGCCTCTCCGACGGTGCTCCGACGGTGGCCGAGGATACCCCCATTTCGTGAGGGGAGTCAATGGGTCGCGATGACGGATGGGTGAAGGAAGAACTACGCAGATACCGCGAATGGTGCAAACGGCGGGGGGTCAGGGTGCGACAGCGCTCACGGCCACGGCGGCCAGCCAGGCGTGGCCCGGGCTGGTGGCGATCCAGCGGATGCGCATTTTCCGGCCATCGGCGCTGGCGGCATAGCGGATGCGGTAACCGATGCTGCGCTCGCCGTCATTGGCGGTCCACAGGTCCGGGGCCTGGGGTGGTTGGCCCTCCACACCGACATCGAGCCGCAAGGCGGCTTTGAAGCCGCCGACGTAGAGTTCGACGTCGCGCACCGCACGGTCGGCCGGCAAGGTGAGCAGGAACCCGCGCCCGGGTCCGTCGGTGTAGATGGCATTCCTGCGGCCCTCGGCCCGCGGCTCGCGGTCGCCATCCGTCCACGCGAAGGGAACCGCGTAGCTCGCGTGGCGGATCGCCTCGGTGGCGCCGCCCGTCAGTTCGAGCAGCAGCGGAAACGGCGCTCCCGCCTTGCGCACCACCTGCATGGGCTGGTCAGCAACCTGTCCCCACGACACCCAGTCGCGGCGGCCACTCTGGGTGAGATCGATCCGCTCGGGCAGGGGCAGGCGTTCGATGGTGAGCAGCGGCCGGTCAGAGACCACGCCGGCCGGCGGCCGTGCGGTGACCCCGCCGGACGCCGCGACTCCCCCCGACGCCGCGTCGCGGTCGAAGGTGGACAGGCAGGTGCCAGGTATGGGTGACTGGCGTTCGCCGGACGGCAGCGTCCAGCCTGCGACGCAGGCCGAACCGCCTTCGCCCTGCTGATGCAGGATCTCGAAGTGGTAGCGACGGCCGGCTTCTAGCCGGACCGGCAGCGACATGACCGGCTTCCCCCAATTCACGAACCTGGCGGTAGCGATGAGTTGGCGGCTGGTGGCCTGGTCATCGAGCCCCAGCCAGAGCTGCGCCTCGTCGTCACCGAGCAGTTCGAAGAGGTAGTCACCGCTGGCCGGCGGCACCACCCAGCCGGTCAGACGTTCGCCGAAATTAATGCCCGACACGGTCGATTGCGCATTCAGCTCGAACGCCACGTCGTCCGGTCGCGCCGGAAAACGCGGATGGCGTGTGAGATGTACGACTTCCTGACCAACGTTGACCCAGCGCTCACGACGCAGTCCGGGACGCATGCCGTTCGCCAGGACCGCCGCGGCGGTCGGCCCGCGTTCGAGCGTGGACAGGACGGTACCGGGGATGGGCGTCTGGCGTTCGCCGGAGGGCAGCGTCCAGCCGACGACGCAGTAGGAATCGGTGTCGTTCTCCTTGTGGAGGACCTCGATGAAGCAGCGGCGCCCGGCTTCGAGGCGGACGGTTCTCGAGGCAACCGGTGTCGCGTTTGCGGCGGTAGCGGTGATCAGCAGGAGGCGATTGGCGGGCTGCTCGTCGTGGCTGAGCCAGACCTGGCACTCGTCGTCGCCGAGCAGATCGAAGCGGTAGTCGCCCGACGTCGGCGGGGTCAACCAGCCGACCAGGCGTTCGCCGAAATGCTTTCCGGCGGCGCGCGACTGGGCGGCTGGTTCGAAGGAGGTCTCATCCGGCGCAGCGGCGAATTGCGGGTGTCGGATCAGGTCGTTCACCCGTCGGCCGGGGATGCCATTCCAGCGTTCACGCAGCAGGAAGCCGGATCGCGTGCCGGTGGCGGAGGCGGTGGCGACGGTGACGACGGGCGCGACGGGGACGGCAAGGTCGCTGGTCACCAGGTGGGCGCCGGGGATGGGCGCCTGGCGTTGGCCGGACGGCAGCGTCCAGCCAGCGATGCAGGAGGTGTCGCCATCGTTCTCCTTGTGGAGGATTTCGAGGTAGTAGCGGCGTCCCGCGTCCAGGCGGACAGGGGCCTCGCTTTGGCCCCGCCAATGGCACGGTCCCACGATCCGCCGGCGGCTGGCCGGCTGGTCGTCCGTTCCCAGCCAGATCTCCGATTTGTCGTCGGTCTGAAGATCGAAGTGATAGTCGCCACCTACCGGCGGGATCAACCAGCCGACCATGCGTTCACCAAAAAACTTCCCCCTGGCCTGGGACTGGGCCGCGGGTTCGAAGACGGTCTCGTCCGGGAGCTCGCTGAATTTCGGGCTTCGGGTGAGATCGGTCACGTCGCTGCCGATGATTCCGTTCCAGCGCTCGCGCCGCAGTCCGGGGCGTATCGCGATTGGCGTGGCGGGTGCGGCGCCGGGCTTGCTGGCGGGTGCGGTTCCCGACCCCGCGGCCGGCGCCGTCACCTCCACGCCAGGGAACTGCACGGGCAGGTTGGGATCACCGCGCACCGGGGGGATCGAGTCCACGGGCAGGACGAGATGACGGCCGAGGATGGGGAATTGCTCCTCGCCGCTGGGCAGGGTCCAGCCGACAGTGAGGTGGTTGTCCGCGCCGGAGGCGAGGTGCAGGACCTCGATGGCATAACGCTGGCCGGCCGCGAGTGGGATGGGCGGGGAGCGCTGGCTGGGGAAGCGGTTGCGTTGATCGGGATCGCACCGGCTGGGGACCGAGGCGATCAGGCGCTTCCCGTGCAAGGTCGTGGTCGGGCTCAGCCATACCTCGCTCTGCTCGCTGCTGGTCACGCTGAAACGGTATGCCCCGCTGATCGGCGGGACCAGCCATGCCGTCAGTCGCTGGACAAACGGACCGGGAAGGCCGCGGGGGGCGGCGAGCGCGTTGCCGGCCTCTTTGGTGATATGGTTCGCCAGCGCCTGGGGCGGCTGGTTGTTGAAGAAATCAGCCAGCGTGGGGGCGGTGGTGTCGGGCCAGATGGCGCGACGGATGCCCGTGATGGCTGCCGGGGGAAGCACGTGGGCGACCGGTGGCAACCAGGCGGTGACCCCAGGTGGCGTCGGCGCGACCGGCGGTGTGGCGACCGGCGGCGTTGGTGTCGGAGCGGCGACCGGCGGTGCTGCGACTGCTGGCCGTGGCGTCGGCGCAGCGGCCGGCGGTGCCGCGGCCACTACCACTGGCGGCGCCGGGGCGGCGCTCTGGTCATGCGGCGGCAGGCTGGCATCGCCGCGCACCCAGGCGACGGTCGATTCCGAGACGATCAGGTGCTCGGCGGAAATGGGAAACTGCTCCTGACCATCCGGCAGCAGCCATCCGACGGTGAGGTGGTTGTCGCTCGCGGCGCCCACCTGCATGATCTCGATCAGGTGGCGCTGACCGGCGACCAGGGAGATCGGCGGCGAGGTCTGGCTGGGATACTTGAAGCGATCCGTGGGCAGCGTGAAGTCGGTCACCCAGGCGCTGCGGCGCTTGCCGTGCGGACGTTCGTCGTCGCTCAGCCACAGTTCGCTCGGACTGCCGCTGATGAGCACCAAGCGATAGGTGCCGCTGATCGGTGGCACCAGCAGGGCGGTGAGCCGGAGTCCGGCGTTGCCGGTCGAGTCGCGCAGGCCGCTCACCGCGGCGTCGATGCTGCTGGTGCTGGGGGCGTCCGGGAAGCGCGCATCGCGCAGCAGGGCGTCGATGCTGGGGTCGGGCAGATCGCGCCAGAGTTGACGGCGCAGGCCCGGTGCACCCAGGCCGGGGGCGGTGACTGCCGGCATCGCCGGTCGGGCCACCGCAGCGACCGCGACCGGGCGCGCCGGAGGAACGGAGGCCGTCGGCGATCGCGGCGGCGGCAGCGGATGCGGTCGCGGCGATGGTTCGCTGCGTGCCGGATCGCTGATCGGTGCCGCGGTCGACTTCCCTGGTCTGACCGGTGTGGTGGGTGTCGCGACCAGCACGCCCAGGCCGAGCAGCGCGGCGAGGGCGACTACCGCCACGCCGATCCACGTCCAACCGTTGCCGCTGGGGACGTCCGTGGTGCGTGTACTCTGCTGGCGCGCGAAGCCGGCGCTGCGCGACGTGGTCTGCCGATCGGAGATGGTGCGCGGGAATTCGTCGCGCTGGCGCGGTGCATCGCCGGCGCTCGGCGACCGCGCGCCGGTCAACGTGGCGCGCACCGCCTCGGTGATGACGGTGACCAGCGTGCCCTCGCCGCCCAGGGCGGCGTCGAGCACCAGGTCCATGCGCACCTGCACCTCGAACAGTCCGAGGTGGTCGAGATTGCTGGCGATGGTGCGCGCGAGCATGCCGCGCGCGTCGGCGGTCAACGCGCCTTCGAGGTAGTCCTCGACCAGGGTGGGGAACAGGCGGTCCTGCGCGCTCAGCGCGTCGGCGGTCGGCCCGAGATCAGCGAGCGCGGCGCGGATGCGGAACAGCGAAGTCGCCACCGCCTGATCGCTGGTGACAGCGACGCGCGCCAGCGCCTCCAGGCCGAGATGGTCGCGGTAGCGGCGGGCGAGCAGGTCGCGCTGGGTGTCGTCGAGCTGGGCGACACGTTCCCTGGTTGCGGGCACCGGATCGTCGGCGCCGCGGTCGTGGCTCTTCAGGCGATCGAGGGCGCGGCTGACCACGCCATAGCCGAGTGCGTCCTGGCCCTGCATGCAGCGTCGCAGTTGGCCGTCGAGGCAGGTGAGCAGCTCCTCCTTGGCCAGGCTGTGCAGCCGGGCGGCGGGATCGGCCAGCGCGGCGGCATCGAAGGTGCCGGCGAAGCGCAGCCAGGTGCGCTGCAGGACGTGCCCGGCCAGCGCCTTGGTGGGGGCATAGCCGGCGATGAAGCTGCGCAGGCCGGGCAGCAGGCCGGCGACCAGCTCGCTGATCGCCTGGCCATCGCCGGTGCTCAGCCGGTCGAAAAGGGGGCGCGGGTCGATGACCGCCATGGCTGCGTCCCTAGCGGCAGATGCCGGTATCCGGGACACAGGAGCCTACCCCGGAAGGCCGGCCATGGCCAAGCCGTCAGCCGCTTCGCCATCGCGGTCAGGTACGGGCCTGCAACGTCTGACCCACTTGCCGGGTCAGGGCGCTGCCGCGCTCACGGTCACTGCCGCCAACCACGAATTGCCGGGGCTGGTGGCGCCCCAGTGCAGGCGCAGCTTGCGGCCATCGACGCCGGCGGCGTAACGGATGACGTAGCGGAAGGCGCGCACGGCGGCCTCCGCCGGCACCACATTGGGAGGCGCTGGCGGTTGGCCTTCGATACCGGCATCGAGGCGATAGGCGGCGTTGGCGCCACCGACGTAGAGGTGCACCTCGCGGACCAGGCGGTCGGCGGGCAGGGTGAGCAGGAAACCGCGGCCGGCACCGACGGTGAAGATGGCGAATGTCCGTCCCTCGGCGCGGGTCTCGCGGTCGCCATCGGACCACGTGAAGGGCACCGGAAACAGATCGTGGATGCGCACCGCGCTGGCGATGCCGGTCACCTCCAGTTTCACCAGGGACGCCAGCGTCCCGGCCTTGCGCGTCACCGTCAGCGGCTCCCCGGCCACCTGTCCCCACAGCGCCCAGGTCAGGCGGCCTTCCCTGGTCAGGTCGATCATCTCCTCGGGCATGGACAGGCGTTCGATACGGAGCTGCGGCTTGTCGACCAGCACGCCGACGGCGGCGGGTGGCGTCACCAGGCTGCCCGGCATGGGCTCGCGCTCGGTGGTGGACAGGTGGATGTTTGGGATGGGCATCTGTTTTTTGCCAGTGGGCAGCGTCCACCCGACCGTGCAGTAGGTCCAGGAGCCGCCCTGCTTATGCATGATCTCGACGTAGTAGCGGCGGCCAGCCTCCAGCGGGATGACGGGAAGGAACAATTCGACATCCTGCTGGGCGTTGTCGAAGGCCACCTTGCGCAGGCCCGCCGGTCGATCGTCGGTGGACAGCCACAGTTCACCGTCGTCGTCCGAGCTGAGGTCGAAACGGTAGTCGCCGGTCGTGGGTGGGATCAGCCAGCCGACCAGGCGTTCGCCGAAGTTCTCTCCCTGAGCGCGCGACGCCGCGGCGGGTTCGTAGGCGATCTCGTCCGGGGCCTCGGGGAACTTCGGGTGACTGAGCAGCTTGCTCACGCGCTCGCCCGGAATGCCATTCCAACGCTCGCGACGCAGAAAGCCGGGACGCTCTTTCGTGGCCGAGGAATTGACCAGGTCGCTGGTCATCAGGTGGGTACCGGGGATGGGCACTTGGCGTGCTTCACCCGGCGGCGTCCAGCCCACCACCGCTCGGGTTCCGCTGTGGTTCGCCTTGTGCAGTAATTCGAGGTAGTACTTCCGACCAGCTTCCAGGCGGACCGCCGCTGAGATGGTTGGTTTCGTCATGTCACTGGTCGACGTCGCGAGCAGCCGCCGGCTTGCGGGTCGATCATCGCTGCCCAGCCAGAGCTGCCCTTCGTCGTCGGTGTAAAGATCGAAGCGGTAGTCGCCACTGATGGTCGGAACCAGCCAGCCGGTCAGGCGGGTCGCGAAGTTCACACCCGTCAGCGGCCATTGTCCCGAGGGCACCACGGCAACCTCATCGGGCTGGGCGGGGAAACGCGGGTCGCGCAGGAGATCGGCGATCTCCCTACCGGGGATGGTGTTCCAGCGCTCGTGGCGCAGTCCGGGAACCAGTCCAGGAGTGGCGTCCGGCTTGGTGGGCGATCCCCCACCCGCCAGGGAGGCCGTCACGGTCACGGGCGGGAACTGGGCGGGCAGGGAGGGATCACCGCGCACCCAGGGGACGTACTCCGTGGGCAGGACGATGTGCCGGCCAGCGATGGGAAACTGCTCCTCACCCGAGGGCAGCGTCCATCCGACGGCCAGATGGTTGTTCGCACTGGCGGCGCGGTGCAGGACCTCAATGCAACAGCGCTGGCCAGCCACCAGCGGGATGGGCGGGGAACGCTGGCTGGGAAAGCGATCGCGTTCGTCGGGGGCGGTCGCGCTGGGAACCGAAGCGATCAGGCGTTTGCCCTGCAAGGTCGTGGTCGGGCTCAGCCACACCTCGCTCTGCTCGCTGCTCGCCACGGCGAAGCGGTAAACCCCGCTGAGCGGTGGGACCAGGTAGGCGGTCAGCCGCTGGGTGAACGGACCAGGGAGATCGCGCGGAGCGGCAAGTGTGGTTTCAGGACCGCGGTGCAGATGGATCGTCGCATCCGGTAGGGTGTCGACGAAGAACTCGGCGAGGGAATTGGATTTTCCGGTGCTCCAGAACGCGCGACGTATGCCGGTGCTGGCTGCGGGAGGCAGCAGGTGCGCGACGGTAGCGACAGGCGGCGGAACCGGGAGCGCGACGGGCGGCGAAACCGGGGCGATGGGTGCAATCGGCGTGGCGACCACGGTCGGCTCAACCACCTGGGTTGGTGTCGGAGCAGTGATCGCCGCGGCGCTGTGCGCGTGCGGCGGCAGACTGGGATCTCCGGGTACCCAGGCGAGTGACGATTCGGGGAGGATCAGGTGCTGGCCGGGAATGGGGAACTGCTCCTGACCGTCCGGCATCAGCCAACCGATGGTGAGGTGGTTGTCGCTCGCGGCGCCGACCTGGATGACCTCGACCAGGTGGCGCTTGCCGGCGATCAGGGCGATCGGCGGTGAGATCTGGCTGGGGTATTTGAAGCGTTCGCCGGGACGGGTGGAATCCGTCACCCAGGCGCTGCGGCGCTTGCCGTGCGGACGTTCGTCGTCGCTCAGCCATAGTTCGCTCGGGCTGCCGCTGATGAGCACGAAGCGATAGGTGCCGCTGACCGGCGGTACCAGCCAGGTGATCAGCCGCAGCCCGGCGCTGCCGGGCGTATCGCGGATGCCGCCAACGGCGGCGTCGATGCTGCTGGCGCTGGGGGCGTCCGGGAAGCGCGCATCGCGGATGAGGGCATCGATGCTGGGGTCGGGCAGGTCACGCCAGAGCTGACGGCGCAGACCGGACGCGCCCGGTTGCGGTGCCGTGACGGTCGGTGCTGGCGGCAACGACACGGGACCGACCACGGATGGCGGCGGCGGGATGGGGTTCGGCTGGAAACGCGGCGGCGGCACGGGGGCACCTAGAGCCTGTCCCAACGCGTGAATGTCCGTCAATCACCGCGCGGGATGATTAGACTGACCTTCTCAAACGCGGGTGAATTCCGTCATCATGGCCGAATCGGTGTCGTATAAGCTGCATGA
>Ga0163144_10000289_pt1 | contig 115904 bp, 115 predicted proteins | sample OliLak19BULKMAT1_FD_123175 | JGI IMG/M metagenome (GOLD analysis project Ga0163144, IMG submission 123175) | Freshwater microbial mat bacterial communities from Lake Vanda, McMurdo Dry Valleys, Antarctica - Oligotrophic Lake LV.19.BULKMAT1 | ecosystem: Environmental > Aquatic > Freshwater >...
AGGGCTTGTCGTCGGGGTTGATCCAGACGCTGCGCTCGAAGTGCTCGGCGAGGCGGCGTAGCCAGACGATGCCCTCGGTGGTGGCGCCCTGGCGCGGGTCGATGTTGCCGAACGGCTCGAACAACTCCGCCGGGTGCATCGCCGCGTCGCCGACGATGACGCACTTCCAGCGGCTGTCGAGCTTGCGCAGGACGTCGCCGGTGGGGATGGCGTCGGCGCGCGACAGGCGGGCGCGCGTGTAGACGTGGTCGTAGACGCAGTTGTGGAAGTAGTAGGGCTGGAACTCGCGCAGCCCGTGGTCCTCGTGCAGGGCGGTGAGCAGACGGCTGACCGGCTCGAAGTAGGGATCCATAGTGCCGCCGACGTCGAGCAGCAGCACGACGCGCACGTTGTTCCGGCGCGGAGCGCGGAAGACGAACTCGATCTCGCCGGCGTTGCGGCAGGTCTCGTCGATGGTCTCGTCGAGGTCGAGCTCGGTCTGCTGGCCCTGGCGCGTCAGCTGCCGCAGCCGCCGCAGCGCGGCCTTCACCGAGCGCACGTCGAGCGCCGCGTCGGTGCGGTAGTCCTTGAACCGCCGCTCCTCGGCAACCTTCATCGCCGAACGGCTCTTGCTCTGGCCGCCGACGCGGATGCCGGTCGGATGCTGGCCATTGTGGCCGAACGGCGACTTGCCGCCGGTGCCGACCCACTTGCCGCCGCCGTCGTGGCGCTCGTCCTGCTCCTGCAAGCGCTCGAGGAAGCGCCGCATGAGCTCGTCGTTGGTCAGGTGCTCGAGCGCCGCCCACTCCTCCGGCGACAGTTCCGGAAAGTTCTTCGGATCGCGCAGCCACTCCTCGACCTGCTGCAGCACGTCGTCGCCGAACTGCCCCTCGACGCCCTTGAAGACGCGCGCGAACACCCGATCGTAGGCGTCGAAGTACGTCTCGCTCTTGATCAGGCAGGCGCGCCCGAGGTGGTAGAAGCGCAGCAGGTTGCAGCCGTGCAGCCCCTGTTCGAGCGCGCGCAGGAACCCCTGCCACTCCTGCACCGCGACGGGGACGCCCTCGTCGCGCAAGCCGTAGAAGAGATCGAGGAACATCAGACCCGGAGTGCACACCGAGCAACGGAGGAACGGAGTGGAGTATCAGCGTGGAGCATGTTCTGGTCTTCCTCCGTTTCTCCGTTACTCCGTGTGACGAGATCCTACTGATTGTAGCGCGGGCCGAGGTCGGCCCACTTGGTCGGGTAGCGGCCGCTCTTCTCGTCGAAGCGGTTGAGGGCCTCGACGTCCTGCTCGGTCTTGAGCAGCGCGCCGATGAACGGGATGTGCGACTCGAGCTGGTCCATCGAGATGCCGGAGCGCAGCAGGGCGCTGATCCAGTCGATGAGCTCGGAGGTCGAGGGCTTCTTGCGCAGATCGGTCTGCTCGCGCAGCCAGTAGAACTTGACCAGCACCTGGTCGAGCAGCGTCGCGTCGAGGTGCGGGTGGTGCACGGCGATGATCTTGCGCATCAGCGTCGGGTCGGGGAAGTCGATGTAGTAGAAGATGCAACGGCGCAGGAAGGCGTCGGGCAACTCCTTCTCGTTGTTCGAGGTGATCAGCACCACCGGGCGGTGATTGGCGGCGATCTCGTCGCCGGTCTCGGTGATGGTGAAGCGCATCTCGTCGAGCTCGCGCAGCAGGTCGTTGGGGAACTCGATGTCGGCCTTGTCGATCTCGTCGATCAGCAGCACGTGGCGCTGATCGGCGGCGAAGACGCGACCGAGCGGCCCGTGCTTGATGTAGCGGCGGATGTCGGAGACGTCGCCGCCGCCGAAGCGGCTGTCGTTGAGGCGCTGCACGGTGTCGTACACGTAGAGGCCGTCAGCCGCCTTGGAGGTCGACTTGATGTGCCACGACAGCATCGGCATGGCGAGGCCGTCGGAGACGTGGCGCGCCAGCACGGTCTTGCCGGTGCCTGGCTCGCCCTTGAGCAACAGCGGTCGCTCGAGCGCGATGGCGCAGTTGACGGCGTCGACGAGCGGCCCCGAGGCGATGTAGCCCTCGGTGCCCTGGAAGCGGAGGAACCCGGTGTCAGTGGCCATTGGGTTGGCCTATCCCTGGCTGAACCGGTGTTCAAGCGGATTGGGGACGTTGGGGCGAAACGGGCACTTCCGCAGCGGAAGTGCCCGTTTCGCCCCAACGTCCCCAATCACCAATCACCAATTCACTCGCGCAGCCGGGCGCGCAGGCCGTCGATGGCCGCATCCGGCACGCCGGCGGCGCGGGCGTAGTCGGCCATCGAGCCGTAGCGCTGGCGCATGGTGTCGAGGAAGCCGACCATCGTCTCCGGCTCGGCATGCATGGTGTCCGGCGGCAGGGCGCTGAGCATCTCCTGGTAGCCGTGCGTCGACATCAGGCGCTCGACGATGGCGTCGAGATTTTCCCGCGTGGCAGCGTAATCCGCGACGATGACCGGGTTGGGCACGCCGAGAATGCCGAGCAGCACGGCCGACAGCACGCCGGTGCGATCCTTGCCCGCCGCGCAGTGATACACCGCCGGCGCGTCGGACGCCGCCAGGGTGGCGATGACCCGCCCGATCGGTTCCTTGGCGAACTCCGCCATCAGGACGTACAGGTCGCCGAGGTTGCCCGACGGCGCCGCGCTGCGCCGCGATTCGTTCTCGAACAGCGGCAGGTGGTGGAACCCCATCGGCTCCAGCGCCAGCGGCCCCCGCCCCTCGGACGACAGTTCGCCGCTCGAGCGCAGGTCGATGACCGTGCCGAGTCCGATCTCGTCGCGCAGGCGCGCCACGTCCTGACGCGTCATATGATGCAGCGCGTCGCTGCGAAACACCTGCCGCCAGCGCACCGTGCGGCCATCGTCGGTGGGGTAGCCGCCGAGGTCCCGGAAATTGAGGCAGCCAGCCAAATCGATCGTACGGTCCATGGAGAAAACCAATCTTCACATGGCGGCACGGAGAAACGGAGGTCGCAGGCGAGACGTCCCTCTCCGTTGCTCCGTTGCTCCGTGCGAAGCTTCCTGTTTACTTTCGGTAGGTCCGGTCGAGGTAGGCGACGATATCCGCCGATTCGAACAGCGCCGTCTTGGTGTTCGGATCGACCAGATACGGCACCATCATCTTGCCGGCGCGCTTGATGAACGCGGCGCGACTCGGACTGCCCTTGGCGACGTTGTGCAGGAGGTAGGGCAACTCGAGAGCGCTCAGGCGCTCGCGCACGATGCGGCAGAACGGCGAGGCCTCGAAGCTCCACAGCTCGAGCGGCCGCTTGGGCTGACGGGCGGCGACGTAGCGACCGCCGAGGCCGGGCCGAGCGGCGCTGGCGATGAACGACGACACGTCGGTGAGCGGCCCGAGGCGCAGCGGCAGCGGCGCGGCGCCGGCGCCGTACTGGGCAAAGAGGTAGGCGATGATGTCGTCCGACTCGTACAACTCGCGGCCGTTGTTGGGATCGACCAGGAAGGGGAACTGCGCCTTGCCACCGCGCTTCTTGACCTGGGCGCGGTAGTGCGGCCCGTCCTTCGGGCACGGGAACACCCGAACCTCGAGGTCGAGCGCCGACAGCGCCTCGCGCACCTTGCGGCAGTATGGGCAGGCTTCGAACTCGTAGAGTTCCAGCGGCTGCTCCGGGCGCGCGCCGAGCGGGCCCACGGACAGGCCGGCGCCGAAACGGGCGATGGTGGCGGCGAGGGAGGTGGCGACGTCGAGAGCGCGGAGCATATGTCTGCGCTATCCCCGCCCCGCCGGCTTTTCAACACGACGGTGGGCTGTTCCTGCATTGGCCGGTGCGGCTCGACGAGACGACGCGGGCGGCTTCGGCCCGCCACGCATCGTCCGCTTCGGCATCCGCGACCGCGGCGCGGCGGTAGCAGCGCCCTCCGTCACCCCGGGAAGAAGATCGCGTCCTGCTCGCTGCGGTAGGTCTCGATCTCCGTCCCGTCCGGGGCCAGCTTCCACATGCGGTAACGCAGGCGCAGGTGCAGGCTGCCCAGCAGGCGGCGGGCGCGCAGCAGCGTCAGGCGGGTGCAGAAGCGCTCGCCGAGCAACACCGGGGCGGAGTAGCGCGCGTCCATGATGTGCACGCCGTGCCCGCGCCAGCTGGCGTCGATCAGGCCGCGGCGCCGCAGGAACACACACGCCGCCTGGCCGGTCAGTCCGATCACCAGCTCGCCCGGCAGATGGTGCGGCCACTTCGGTGTCGTCCGCTGCTGCCGCACGCCCGGACCATCGAGCGTCAACACCTTCTCGAACACGCAGCCGTGCTCGTCCTCCTTGATCAGCGCGTCGAAGAGCACCGGCATCGGCGCCAGGGGGTCGAGTTCGGAGCGTGGGACGGGCGTCATCGCAGCAGCGTCTCTACCGCAGAGGCACGGAGGCACGGAGGCATCGGTCTGGCAGGAACTCTCGGCGTCTCCGCGGCGAGAACTCAGGACAGCGAGGCGCGCAGGGCGACGCGGGCGAGGTAGGTCTGCCGCACCAGCGCCGTGTCGCGCAGGAACAGCTCGAGCTCGGGGAGCAGCAGCGCCTGCGGACCGTCGCACAGGGCCTCCTCGGGCTTGGGGTGGAAGTCGACCAGCACCATGTTGGCGCCGGCGACGATGCCCTGTGCGGTGACGTGGTGGATGTCGAGCAGGCCGTCGGGCGCCACGACCTTCTTGCCCACCGAGTGGGACGGGTCGATGCACACCGGCAGGCGGGTGAGGCGGCGCACCACTGGCACGTGCGCGAAGTCGACGAAGTTGCGGTGCGGGTCGCCGAAGTTGGTCTTCATGCCGCGCAGGCACAGGATGATGCGGTTGTTGCCGCCCGAGGCGATGTACTCGCAGGCATTCAGTGACTCGTCGAGCGTGATGCCCATGCCGCGCTTGAACAGGACCGGGAAGTCCGGCTGCGTGCCGACGACCTTGAGCAGCTCGAAGTTCTGCGCGTTGCGCGTGCCGATCTGGATCAGCACGCCGGTCGGATTGCCGGCCGCCTGCAGCGCCTCGCGGATCTCGTCGAGCTGCGCCTCGTGGGTGATCTCCATGGCGATCACCTTCTGCTCGTACTGGCCGGCCAGCTCGAAGAGGAACGGCAGGCAGGCCTTGCCGTGCCCTTGGAAGTCGTAGGGACTGGTGCGCGGCTTGTAGACCCCCGCGCGCGTCGTATGCAGGCCGGCCGCCTGCAGCGCCTTGAACATCGCCGCGACGTTCTGGCGCGAATCGACGGCACACAGCCCGGCGAAGACGTGAAAGGTGTCCTGGCTGAAGCGCACGCCGTTGTAGTCGAAGCCGAACGCCTCGGCGCCGTCGTGGCGGCCGATCGCGCGGTAGCGCTCGCGGATGCGGATGGTCTTCTCGACGGCGGGGAACTCCTCGAAGGGCTCCTGCGGCACCTGCGCGGTGTGGCCGAGCAGGTAAATCTCGGTCAACGTGCGCGTCGCACCCTCGATCTTGCGCACTTCCGTCCGCACGTCCGGATAGCGCTCGGCCATGCGCAGCACCTGCTGCACCTCGGGCGAGTCGGGCAGGATGTCGGCCTTCATCACGATGATCATGCGGCGTGTCTAGCAGATGCCTTGCGGCGTCGGGAACGCTGCCGTACAGGTCGCCGCATGGATCGTGAGGAGCTCAAAGGCCGGCTCAAGGCCCTGATCGTCGAGGGGCTGAAGCTCGAGGAGGTGCGGCCGGAGGACATCGCCGACGCCGCCCCGATCTTCGTCGAGGGCCTCGGCCTCGATTCGATCGACGCGCTCGAGCTGGTGGTGCTGGTCGAGGATCACTTCCACGTCATCATCCCCGATGAAGAGGTCGGCCAGCGCGCCCTCGCCTCGATCGATGCCCTCGCCGACTTCATCCTCGCCGGCGGCTGAGCGCGCGCGGCGGCGCCGCCGCGGCGCCGCCGTGGCCACCGCGCTCGTGGTCCTCGCCGGCCCGGCGGCCGCCGCCCCGTGCGCGACCAGCGAGAGGTGCCTGCGCGCCCTCGCCGCGGCGCACGGGGACACGCGCACGCTCGACGCCCGCTTCACGCAGACCAAGCACGTCTCGTTGCTCGACGAGCCGCTGGTCTCCAGCGGCCGCTTCCGCTTCCGCGCCCCCGACCACGTCCGCCTCGACGTCGAGACGCCGCAGCCGGCGACCATCCTCATCGCCGGCCCTGCGGTGCACATCCCCAGCCTGCCCGAGGGCGAGCAGCGCGCCCTCGCCGCCGGTCCGATGGCGGCGCTGTTCAGCGAACTCGGCGCACTGATGGCCGGCAACCTCGCCACGCCGCCGGCGGACCTGCGCGTCGCGGCGCAGGGCAGCGCCGACGGCATCGCCGTGACCCTGACCCCTACCACCGCCGACAGCCGGCGCATGTTCCAGACGATGGTGCTGCGCTTCGCCGGCACGCCGCCGACCATCCGGGCGTTACGCCTCGACGACGGGCTCGGCGACCACCTCGAGGTCGAGCTGCACGAGGTGCGGCGCAACGTCGAGCTGCCCGATGCCGTCTTCGCGCCGCCCTGATCGGCGCTGGGCGGCGCTGGCGCTGCTGGCGCTGGCGGCATGCACGCGCCCGACCCCGCCGCTCCCGACAGCGCCGGCCGGAGATCCGCTGGCGACGCTGCGCGCCCGCATGGCCGGCATGCAGACGCTGCGCGCTCGCTTCACCGCGACGGCGCAGACGCAGGCGGGCGAGCGCACGGCGGCGGGCGTGCTGATCACCGCGCGCCCCGCGGCGCTGCGCCTGCGGCTGATCGCGCCGTTCGGCCTCCCCGTGCTCGACTACGTCCGCCGCGCCGGGGCGGCCTGGCTGTGGCTGCCCGACCCAGGCGCCGACGCGGCCGCGCCGCCCGGACTGCTGCTGCTCGATCGCCTCGCCGTCGACGAGGCGGCGCCGCCCGACGCCTGCCAGGCGTTCCTCGTCAGGGAGACGCTGACCCTCTACCGCTGCGAACTGCCGGGCGGCGCACGGCGAATCCTGCACATCGATTCGCAGACGGCGACGCTGCGCGCGGCCGAAGACCTTACCGCAGACACGCCGTCGCTGCGGCGCGACTACGACGACTACCGTCTGGTCGACGGTGTGCCGCTGCCGCATCGCATCCGCCTCGTCGGCGCGGGGCCGATCCACCTCGAGATCGTCGTCGACCGCTGGGAGGTGAACCCGGCGCTCCCCGCCGACGCGTTCGTGCCAGCCGCCGGGGCGGTGCGGGTGGGGATGCAGCCGGCGGCACTGGATCCCCAATGACTGCCGCCGCCTGGTCCGCCATCGTCGAGCGCCACCACCGCGCCATCCTCGTCGGTTCGCTGGTCCTCGCCGCCGCCGCGGCGCTGTCCCTCACCCGCCTGCGGCTCGACATCGACGTGCTCGGCATGCTGCCGCGCGGCGAACCGGCCTTCGACGATTTCAAGGCCTTCGCCGCCGAGTTCGGGCAGCTCGACGAGCTGCTCATCCTCGTCGACGGGCCGCGCCCGGCGCGCGAGACGGTCGCCGCGGCGCTCGCCGCCCGGTTGTCGGCGCTGCCCACCATCCGCAGCGTGCAGGGGCGCCTCGACAGCGCCGGCGCCGCCGACGCCCTGCTCGGGCCGTACCTGTTCAACTACATCCCGCTCGACGACTACGACGAGGTGCGCCAGCGCCTGACGCCGGCCGGCGTCGCGGCGCAGGTCGCCGCCAACAAGGCGATACTGGCGGCGCCGTTCGACGTCAGCCTGGCGCACACGGTGGCCGCCGACCCGCTCGGCCTGCGCCGTCTCGCCGCGCGACACCTCGCCGACGCCGCCGGCGGCGTCCTGCCCGACCTCGACGGCGGCTGGCTGACGGCGCGCGACGGCGGCGCGCTGCTGCTGCTGGCGCGCCCGCGCGGCTCGCCGTTCGACATCGCCTTCAGCACCGCCCTGCTCGCCGACGTCCGCGCCGCCGCCGCCGCGGTTGGGCAGGACGGCGTGCGCATCGCGCTCACCGGCGGCTATGCCTTCGCGCTCGAGGACGCCGCCACCCTGCGCGCCGACATCCAGCGCTATACGCTGCTGTCGCTCGCCGCCGTGCTGGCCGTCTTCTGGCTCGGCTACGGCAATCTGCGCGTGCTGCCGTTCGTCACCTTCCCGCTGATCCTCAGTACCCTGCTCACCTTCGCGGTGTCGCTGCTGCTCTTCGACCAGCTCAACGCCCTGTCGCTCAGCTTCGCCGCCATTCTCTACGGCCTCTCCATCGACTCCGGCATCCACTTCTACAGCCGCCTGCTCGAGGCCAGCGGGCGCGGCGCCGCGCCGCGCGCCGCCGTGGCCGAGACACTGGCCAGCCTCTGCCGCGCCCACCTCGCCAGCGCCGCCACCACCGCGGCGGCCTTCCTGGTCATCGCCTTCTCGGTGCTCAGCGTCGTCCGTCAGCTCGGCGTCCTCACCGCCGTCGGCATGGCGATCACGACCCTGCAGTTCTTCCTGCTCTATCCGGCGCTGGGGTTCCTGCTGCTGCGCCGCGGCGGCGCGGCCCCGCGCCGCCTGACGACGCCGCGCCTCGGCGCCTGGGCCGCGACGGCGCGACGGCACGGGCGCCTGGTTGGCGCCGCGACGCTGCTCGCCGCGGCCATCAGCGCCGCCGCCGCGACCCGCGTCGCGCTCGATCCGACCCTGCAGCGCCTGCGGCCGGCGGATTCGCCGGCGCTGCGCGTCCAGGAGGAGATCGCGGCGCGCTTCACGCGTCCGGCGGCCGGCGCCGTGCTCGTCTCGGGCGCGACGCCGGAAGACGCGTTGGTGGCTGGCGAGCAGGTGGCGGCGGCGCTGCGCGCCGCGCGCGACGCGGGTCTGGTGGCGAGCCTGCAGAGCGTCGACGCGCTGCTGCCGTCGGCGGCGACGCAGCAGGCGCGCCTCGCCGCCGCGGCGACGCTGCGGCGCGGCGAGGCGCTCGCGACTCTCGACACGGCAATGCGCGCGCACGGCTTCCGGCCGCAATCCTTCGCCGAGTTCACGGCCGCCTTCGCGGCCGCCCCGCGTGCCCTGGTGACGGCGGAGGCGGCGGCACTGGCGCCGTTCGCGCCGGCCGTCGAGCGCCACCTGCGCGTGCGCACCGACGGCGCTGCCGCCGTCGCGGCCTATGTCGAACCGGCGCCGGGCGTCGCCTGGACCGACCTGGCGGCGCGTCTGCGCGCCGCGCTGCCCGATCTGCCGATCGCGGTGGCGGCGCGGCCGCTGGTCGAGGCGGCGTTGCGCGGCGTGCTGCGCCACGAACTGGTCGGCTTCGTCGCCCTGGCGCTGCTGAGCAACCTGGCGCTGCTGGTGTTCCTGCTGCGCAACGTGCCCACTGCGGCGGCCGTGCTGGCGCCGCCGCTGCTGGCGGTGGTCGGCGTGTTCGCGGCGATGTGGGCCGGCGGCGCGCCGATCGACCCGATCAACCTGGTCGTCACACCGCTGCTGCTCGGCATCGGCGTCGACAACGGCGTCTACCTCGCCAGCGCGGCGCGCGAGCGCGGCGACGTCGGCGCCGCCGTGACCGCCGTCGGCCGCGCCCTGGTGCTCACCTCGCTGACCACCATCGCCGGCTTCGGCTGCCTCGCCTTCTCCGCCTATCCACCGCTGGCGACCCTGGGGCAGTTGATGACCCTCGGCCTGGTGATCGCCCTGGCGGCGACGGTGCTGGTGCTGCCGGCGTTGCTGCCGAGCCGCCCTGGCGCAGAACATCCCGGTTGACATGCGGCCCTCGCGACGGGTTCTCTGCCCGTCCGTGCCCCCCGCCGATCCCGCTCGCGACGCGCTCGTCCGCGCCGCCGTCGTCCGCGCCCGCCGCAGTCCGTTCTACGCGGCGCACCTCGCCGGACACGGCGACGATTTCGCCGCCCTGCCGCTGACCACCAAGGCGCACCTGCGCGATGCGACGCCGTTCGGCATGCTGGCCGTGCCACCGCACCGCGCCTGGCACTACCATGAGACCAGCGGCACCTCCGGCGAGCCGATCTCGACCTGGTGCGGCCTGGCGGAACTGCGCGCCATGGCCGCCATCGTCCAGCGCAGCGTGCCGGAACTGGCGCAGGACACCATTCTCCTCAACCGCTTCCCGCTCTTCGCGCCGGTGTCGTTCGTCTTCGAGGAGGCGCTGCGCGCCGCCAACGCCTGCCACATCGCCGCCGGGACGATGAGCTGGGACGTTCCGTTCGAGCGCGCCGTCGACTTCATCCAGCGCCTCGGGGTGACCGCGGTCGCCAGCCTGCCACTCGAGCCGGTGCTGCTGCACGACGTCGCCAAGGACCGCGGCCTGGACCCGCGCCAGGTGTTTCGCACCGTGCGCGTCGTCTTCTGCGGCGGCGCCATCGTGCCACCGGCGTTGCGCCGCGCCATCGAGACCGACTGGGACGCGCGCGTGGTCGAGATCTACGGCTCGAACGAGACCATGCTGATGGGCGTCGGCTGCCGGGACGGCCGCCTGCACCTGTGCGACGAGCTGCTCGAGTTCGAAGTGCTTGACCCGCGCACGCAGCAGCCCGTCGCGACGGGGACGCGCGGCGTCCTGACGGTCACCAGCCTGGTGCACGAGGTCATGCCGCTGGTGCGCTACGTCACCGGCGACCTGGTGCGCATCGATCCGACCGGCTGCGCCTGCGGCCAGGCCGGCCCGGTGGCGGAGGTGTACGGCCGCGTCGACGACGCGATCGAGATCGGCGGCGCCCAGACGACGCCGTACGAGGTGCTCGACGCCGCCTATGCTGCCGCCGACGGGCTCGGCACGCGCATCTTCTTTGCCCTGGTGCGACGCCGCACGCTGCATCTGCTGCTGGAGGTGCCCGACCCCGGCCGCCACGATGCCGCACTGGCGGGTCGCCTGACGGCCCAGCTCGGCGTGCCGGTGGTGGTCGAGTTCCTCGCCCACAACGAGGTCCTCGACCGCTCCGCCCTCTACCGCGGCCCGACGATCTACAAACCGTCCGTGCTCAGCGACTGGCGCGGCGCGGGCCGCAAGCCGATCACCATCATGGAAGCCCTGCTCGAGTGGCCGAAGTACGACACCCGCACGCTGCTGCGCCTGGCGCGACGGCAGTTTCGCAACGGCCGACGGCGCGCGCGCATTCTCAAGGAAGATCGGTGATCGCGGCGGACGCGGCTCGCGGCGACCCGCGGCCACTGCAGGAGGGAAGCCAATCGCTCTTGGTGGTCGCCAATCCCACCCGCACGCCGGCCGGCTTCGACGCGGCGGGGGCACTGCGGCGGACGCGCGGCGATGGTGGCGATGTCGAGCGCATCGCCGGCTGGCTGTGCGAGCGGCCCCAGCAACTCGTCGTCGCGGCGGGCGGCGACGGCACCGCGCGCGCCGTCGCCGCCGCGCTGATGACGCTGCCGGCCGCCGAGCGGCCGGCGCTCGGGCTGGTGCCGCTCGGCACCGCCAACAACCTGGCCCGCTCGCTCGGTCTGCGCCGCGTGCGCCGCGACGCGGCGGCACTGGCGGCGGCGCTGACGGCGCTGCGCCGCGGCACGACACGGCCGCTCGATCTCGGCCGCGTCAACGGCACCTGCTTCGTCGGCTCCTGCGCCGCCGGCATGGACGGCGCCATCCTCGCCACGCGTAACCGCTGGCGCGCCCGCTGGCGACTGCGCGGCGGCTATCCGCTGTACCTCGCGAGTTGCGCTGCGAACCTGCTGCGGCATCGCCCGACGACGCTCGCCCTGTCGCTCGACGGCGGCGCCGCCGTGCTCGTGCCGGCGCACAATCTCCTCGTCCTCAACACCGCCCTGTACGCCGGCGAGTTCCGCTTCGACAGCACCGACCGCAGCGCCGACGGACGGCTCGATCTGCTCGTCGCGGCCTCGGCCGTCGCCTACGTCCGCGACTTCGTCAGCGCCTGGGGGCGTCGGCTCGGCGCCCCGGTCGGCGCCGCCGGCCTGCGCCCGTTCACGACGGCGCGGATCGAGGCGGAGACGCCGCTGGCGCTACAGGTGGACGGCGAGGAACTGGCGCCGACGCGCACGCTGGAGGTGGTCGTCGAGTCGGGGTGCCTGCGAGTCGTGGTGCCCTCCATCTGGTAGGATCCTCACCATGTCGTCTCGTGCCTTCCTCACCGGCTGCGGCGCCGTGTCGCCGTTCGGCGTCGGGGTCGAGACCCTGTGGACGGCGCTGCGCGCCGGGCGCTCGGCCGTGGCAGCGCTGCGCGGTATCGCCGTCGACGGCCTCGACGGCGTGCTCGCCGCCGAGGTGCCGCCCGCGGCGGTCGCCGACGATGCACGCGAACGCATCGACCGCTTCGCTGCCGCCGCGGCGCACGAGGCGCTGCGCGACGCCGGGCTGCGGCTCGCCGACTGCGACCTCACCCGCGTCGCGGTGGTCGTCGGCACGTCGCTCGGCGCCATGCCGATCGGCGAGCGCTATCTACGCGCCCGGCACGCCGGCACGCCGTTCGCGGCGCGCCGGTTGCTCGGCCACCCCTACGCGGCGACGGCCACCACGCTGGCCCGCGCCCTCGGCACGCGTGGGCCGGTGCTCAGTCCGTCGATCGCCTGTGCCTCGGGCACGCAGGCGATCGGCCTGGCGCGCGAGCTGATCGCCCACGACCACGCCGACGTGGTCGTCGCCGGCGGCGCCGAGGCGCTATGCGAGTTCGTGCTCGCCGGCTTCGCCTGCCTGCGCGCCACGACCGCGACGGCGGTGCGCCCCTTCGACGCGCGCCGCGACGGCCTGGCGCTGGGCGAAGGGGCGGCGCTGCTGGTCATCGAATCGGAGACGCACGCGCGCCGCCGCGGGGCGCCGCCGCAGGCGGAGATCGCCGGCAGCGGCCTGTCGTCCGATGCGGTGCACATGACGGCGCCGGCGCGCGACGGCGCCGGCGCCGCGCGCGCCATGCGCGCGGCGCTCGCCGACGCCGACCTGGCGGCGGACGCCGTCGACGTCGTCAGCGCACACGGCACCGCGACGGTCTTCAACGACGCGATGGAGATGGCGGCCCTGGACGCCGTCTTCGGCGCCGCGCGCCGCGTCCCGGTCAGCGGCATCAAGGGCGCCATCGGCCACACCCTCGCCGCCGCCGGCGCTTTCGAGGCGATCCTCTGTGCCCGCATCCTGCGCGACGGCGTCGTGCCACCCACCGCCGGCTGCGAGGAGATCGACCCGGCCTGCCGGCTCGACATCGTGCGCGGCACGGTGCGTCGCATCGCGGCGCGCGTCGTCTTGTCGACGTCGTCGGCGTTCGCCGGCAACAACGCGGCCCTGGTGCTGCGCGCCGTCGAACCGCTCCCCCAGCCTGGCCGTCGCCCGCGCGGGCGAAAGAGCTCGACGCCGTGACCGGCGCGGTCGTTATCACCGGCTTCGGCATCGTCTCGCCGCTCGGGCACTCGCTGCCGGAACTGGCGCGGCGGGTGGCGGCGGGAGAGCAAGCGGCGACGACGGCGGACGGCAGCGTCATCGCGTCGATCCCGCTCGACGTCATTCCGGCGGCGGCGCGGACACGCATCGGCCGGCTCGATCGCCTCTGCCGCCTGGCGCTGGCGGCGTCCTACCTGGCGCTTGACGACGCCGCCGTTGCCCTACCGCTGGCGGCGCCGCAGCGCGTCGGGCTCGTCTTCGGCAGCGGCCTCGGCTGCCTGCTCAGCAACGCCGAGTTCTACGCCAAGATCGTCGCCCAGGGCGCCGCCGCGGCCAGTCCGCGCGCCTTCGCCTCCACCGTCTCCAGCGCCGCCGCCGGCGAGGTGTCGATCGCGCTCGGCGTGCACGGCCCCAACACCACCATGCATATGGGCCTCGCCGCCGGAGTCGCGGCGCTCGGCTACGCCATGGACCTGGTCGGCGGCGGCCGCGCCGACATGGTGCTGGCCGGCGGCGTCGATGCGCTCGACGCCTGGCTCGCCACGGCGCTGCGCGACATGGGCCTGTTCAAGACGCCGGCGCAGGCGCGGCCCTTCCTCGACGCGGTGCCCGGCCTGTGGCCGTCCGAGGGCGCCGCCATCGCCGTCGTCGAGAGCGCCGCCCACGCCGCGGCGCGCGGCGCCCGCGTGCGCGCCCGGTTGCTGGCGTACGCGGCCGGCTTCGAGCCGACGTTGAGCGGGCGCGCGCCGCTGCCGCACGGCGTCGTCGCGACGCTGCGCCGCGCCCTTGCCGGGCAGCCAGCCCCGGCGCGGGTGCTGGTGAGCGCGCACGGCACGCCGTGCGACGCCATCGAACGCGCCGCGCTGCAGGCGGTGGGGCTCGGCGCCGTGCCGGTGGTCGCACCCAAGGCTTGTCTCGGCGACGCCTTCGGCGCCAGCGGCGCCTTTGCCGCCGCGCTCGCCAGCGCCGGCGCTCCGACGCCGGCGCTGATCAGCGCGCTCTGTCCGTCCGGCAGCATTGCCGCGCTGCTCGTCGAGGCCTGCGCTCCCGTCTGATATGCCGCAGCGTCTTTCGAGCCCCGGCCCTCCGGTTCCAGCCCGCGTCGGCGGCGTGCTAGTGTCGCGAATCCGAAATCCGCGCCACATCTCGCTGGCTCTCGACCCCCCTGGCGGCGTTGCGCCGCCTCGGAATATGGCCCGATATTCCCGCGGCGGCGCGCCTAGCCAGGCGCGCCGATCGCTCACCGACCTGTAGCGGGGATTTCGGATCCACGACACTAGCTCCCGGTCCATGTCCACCCTCTCCGATCCCCTGCGCCTCGACGGCAAGCGGGCGCTGATCACCGGCGCCTCGCGCGGCCTCGGCCGCGCCACCGCCGAGGCGCTCGCCGCCGCCGGCGCGGCGGTGGCGATCAATTACGCGCGCTCCGCCGACGAGGCGGAAGCCGTGGCCGCCGCGCTACGCGCCGGCGGCGCCGAGGTCGAGGTGGTGCAGGCCGACGTCGCCGACCCCGCTCAGGTCGAAGCCATGTTCGCAGCGCTGAAGGCGCGCTGGGACGGCGTCGACATCGTCGTCAACAATGCCGCCATCTCGCGCGACGGCTTCGTCATGCTCACCAGCCCGGCGACCTGGGACGAGGTCGTGGCGGTCAACCTGCGCGGCCCCTTCCTGTGTGCGCGCGCGGCGCTGCGACCGATGATCCGGCGGCGCTGGGGGCGTATCGTCAACATCGTTTCGCCGGCCGCCCTGCTCGGTCAGGAGGGCGCCGCCGCGTACGCCGCCACCAAGGGCGGCCTGCTCAGTTTCACCCGCTCGCTGGCCCGTGAGGTCGGCCGCTACGGGATCACCGTCAACGCCCTCTGTCCCGGCCTGGTCGAGACGCGCCTCATCGCCGACATGCCCGCCGCCGTGCGCGAGCGCCACCTGCAGACCATCCCGCTCGGCCGCTTTGGCGCGCCGGACGAGATCGCCCACGCCGTCCGCTTCCTCGCCTCCCCGGCCGCCTCGTACGTCAGCGGCGCCCTGCTCGCCGTCGATGGCGGCCTGACGATGACGTGACGAGCGCACCGCTCAACGCGAAGGCGCGCAGACGCGAAGGCGTCGTGAATCGAGTCCAATCGGCTCCGCGCCTGCGCGCCTTCGCGTTGAAAAATTAGACGATTCACATGACCCGCATTGCCATCACCGGCCTCGGCAGCATCAACGCCCTCGGCGTCGGCGTCGCGGCGTTCGAGGACGGGCTGCGCGCCGGCCGCTGCGGCATCGGGCCGCTGACGCGCTTCGCCGCCGCGGGCTACCGCGTCGCCTGCGCGGCGGAAGCGCCGCCGCCGCCGCGCCCACCGGGCGTGTCGGCGCGGGCGGCGCGACGCTGGTCGCTGACGACGCGGCTGGCGCTGGCGGCGGCGGCCGAGGCGTGGCGCGCGGCCGGCCTGACGGACGGCGCCGCCTGCGGCGTCGTGCTCGGCACCACCACCGGCGGCATGGCCGGCGGCGAGGAGAGCTATCGGCGGGAAGCGATTGGCGCGGCGGGACGCACCGCGTTGGCGAGTTGGCTCGAGACGCCGGTGGCGGTGCCGACCGACGCCGTCGCGACGCTGATCGGCAGCCGTGGACCGCGCCTGACGGTGTCGACGGCGTGCTCCTCGGGCGCCAACGCGCTCGGCATCGGCGTCGACTGGATTCGCGCCGGACGGGTTGCGGCCGTGCTGTGCGGCGGCGCCGAATCGCTATGCCGCATGACGTATTCCGGCTTCAACAGCCTGCAGGCCCTGGACCCAGGGCCCTGCCGGCCGTTCGACCGACAGCGCGCCGGACTGTCGCTCGGCGAGGGCGCGGCGCTGTTCGTCCTGGAGGACTGGCGCGCCGCGACCGCGCGCGGGGCGCGCATTCTCGGCGAGCTGCTCGGCTACGGCGTCAGCGCCGACGCCTATCACCTCACCCAGCCGCGCCCGGACGGCGCCGGCGCGGCACTCGCCATGCGACGCGCCCTCGCCGACGCCGGCGTCGCGGCGGCGGCGATCGACTACGTCAACGCGCACGGCACCGGCACGCCGCTCAACGACGTCGCCGAGACGCGTGCGATCAAAGCCGTGCTCGGCGCCCGCGCGGCGGTCGTGCCGGTGTCGTCGACCAAGTCGCAGGTCGGCCACTGCCTCGCCGCCGCCGGCGCCATCGAGGCACTGGCCGCCTTGTTGGCGGCGCGCGGCGGCTTCGTGCCGGCGACCGTGACGTTGCGCGACGCCGACCCGGAATGCGACCTCGACTACGTGCCCGGGCACAGTCGCGCCGCCGCGCTGCGCACGGTGCTGTCGAACTCGTACGGCTTCGGCGGCAACAACACGAGCCTCGTCCTACGCGCGCCGGAGGCCGGCGCGTGAGCGAGCCGGTGGCAGTCACCGGCGTCGGCATCGTCAGCGCGCTCGGCGTCGGGGCGCGTCAGTTCTGGCAGGCCCTCGCCGCCGGCCACTCCGGCATCGCGCCGGCGGCGGGGCTGGCCGGGCCCGACGGGCTGCCGACGCGCGCCGCCGCGGTGCGCGACTTCGCGGCGCGCGAGTTCATCACCTCGAGCCACTACCGGCGCATGGATCCGTTGTCGCGCATGGTGGTCGCCGCCTGCCGCATGGCCCTGGACGACGCCGCCGCCGGCGTCGACCGCGACGCCGCGCGCAGCGGCATCGTCGTCGGCTCCGCCCTCGGCAATGCCTTGGAGTCGGCCCAGCACCTGGACCGGCTGTTCCTCAAGGGGCCCGCGGCGGTGAGTCCGATGCTCTTCCCCAACCTGGTGCTCAATGCGCCGGCGAGCTACGCGGCGATGGAGTTCGGCTTCACCGGCGTCAACTTCACCGTCGCGCAGGCGGAGATCTCCGGCGAGACGGCGATCGCGCTCGGCGTCGATGCGATATGCAGCGGCCGCGCCGACCTGGTGCTCGCCGGCGGCGGCGACGACCTGGCGCCGATCCTGCTCCGCACCCTGCACCGCACCCGCGCCCTCGCCGGGCAGCGCGGCGGGCGCGAGTGGGCAAGCCCCTACGACGCGGCGCGCAGCGGCCTGGTGGCCGGCGCGGGCGCGGCGATGCTGGTCCTCGAACCGCTCGCCCGGGCCCGCCGCCGCGGCGCCCCGGTGTACGCGTGCATCGCCGGCAGCACCGCCTGGGCGGTGCCGGCGCCGCCGTACGGCTGGCCGTCGCGCGCCCCGGCGTCGCTGGCGCCGCTCGCGGCGCTGTGCGGCGCGGCGCCGATCGATCTGGTCTGCGGCGGCGCCAACTCGACCACGGCGCTCGATGCCTGCGAGCTGACGCTGTTCGAAGCGCTCGCGGCGGCGCGCGGCGCGACCGTGACGTCGCTCAAGGGCGCCATCGGCGAATTCGGCGCCGCTGGCGCACTGACCGTCGCCGCCGCCTGCCTGGCGTTGCGCGAACAAGCCGTGCCGCCGCTCTGCGCGCTGGCGACCGCGGCGCCGACCGCGCTGCGTCTGGCGGCGCGACAGGCGCAGCCAGCGCGCCTGCGCCGCGCCCTCGTGCACGGCCTCGCCCGCGGTGGCGCGGCGGCGGCGCTGCTGCTCGAAGCGGCCCCGGACTGACCGGCTCTCATCGCGGAGGCGCGGAGGTGCGCAGAGGAGGAGCGGATTCTTGTTCGGAGTTCTTCCCCGCCTGGCTCCGCGTCCCCGCGTCTCCGCGGTGAAGATCTTCGGACTTACGCCGAAGGAGGACTGAAGTTCTCAATCGCCTCCCCCGGCCGCAGGTGGTCCGCCAGCACCGCCTCGAAGGGGCGCTGATCGATGACTTCGAACTGGCTGGCGTCGAGCGGGAAGCGAGCGCCGTCCGCGGTGTAGGGAGCCACCGCCGCCGAGCCGGCCGACAAAACGGTCACCAGCGGTACCAGCAGCCGCTGCATGGCCGCCGGCTCGCGCGTCGTCAGGACGATCTTCGCCTCGGGCAGGCCGCAGGACAGGATCGACACCAGGCGGATGAACGCCGCATCGTCGGCGCCGCGCTGGTTGGCGCGGCCGGCGATCTGCCGCAGGCGCGGCACCGACAGGTAGACCTCCAGGCCGGCGTCGAGCAGGTGGCGGGCATGCAGGGCGAGGGCGACGAGCTCGAAGCCGAGGTCGGGGTTGAGGCCGACCAGGATGCCGGGGTTGGCGACGCGCAGACCGGCGGCGCGGGCGCGATCGAAGTTGCCCAGGCGGCGGTCGTAGTCGGCGCGCGGATTGTCGGCCGTGGTGCCCATGAAGCGCGCGTAGTGGGGCCGGGAGTACGTTTCCTGGAAGGTGCACATCGTCAACTTGGCGGCGACAGCGCCGTCGGGTCGGCGCGCGAGGCCGTCCAGCAACATCGAATACTCGTCGGCGTCGAGCGAGCCCACATTGATCAGCACGTGCCGGAACGCGCGCGCCTGCGTCGCGCGCAAGGCCTGATTCACCTGTGCCAGGACCGGCGCGCGCCGCTCGGCGCGGTACTCGCCCGTGAGCAGGGCGACGCCGTGCATGCCGCGCCGGCGCAGCACATCGAGCTGCTCCGCGATGGTCGCGGCGTCGACCGTCGCGCGGCGCAGCGCCGCGTTGTCGCGGCGCATGCCGCACATCCGACACTCGGCGTCGCAGGTGTTGGTCAGGTACAGCGGCGAGAAGGTCTCCAGACGCGTCGGTCGCTGGGTGCGCGCGACGCGGGCCAGGGCATAGAGGGCGTCGGCGTCGAGCGGCGCCGTCCACAGGATCGCCAGGTCGTCGACGCCGAGCGGCGCACCGGCGCGGGCGCGGCAGACGACCTCGTTGCGGACCGCCGGCGGCGCGGCGGCGGCGGCGCGCAGGCGGGCGGTGACGTCACTCGCGACGAGGTGGAACTGCATCATCTGCTGCTCTCGCTAACCTTCGGCAGGGAGGCGGTCAACGTGTCGCGCTGCCCGGTCGCCGCGCCGGCGCGGTCGCGCCGGTTGGCGGGCTCGGCTAGGCTCCGCCGCGTGTCCGCGCCCCGTCACGCCATGTCGGTCGATGTCGAGGACTGGTTTCATGACGGCGGCCTGGCGCCGTCCGCGCCGGTAGCGCACCGGGTCGAGCGCAACACCGACGTGCTGCTGGCGCTGTTCGCCGCCGCCGGCGCCCGGGCGACGTTCTTCGTCCTCGGCGACGTCGCCGCCCGTCACCCACAGCTGATCGGCCGCATCGCCGCCGGCGGGCACGAGATCGCCAGCCACGGCTACGCCCACCAGCACCTGACGCGCCAGCTGTGGCGCGAGTTCCGCGCCGACGTCGAACGCGCCCGCCTGCTGCTCGAGGACCGCGTCGGCGCCGCGGTTCGCGGCTATCGGGCGCCCTACTTCGCCATCGAGGCCGGCGTGCGCTGGCCGATCGAGCAGATCGCCGCGGCGGGCTACGGCTACGATTCCAGCCTGCTGCCGATGGGCCGCCCGCCGGGACTCGAGCTGGTCTCCCCGCGCACCCCCTACCGCCATCACAATGGCCTGTGGGAGGTGCCGGTGGCCGTGCTGCAACTGGGGCGCTTCTGGCATCTGCCGTTGGCGAGCGGCTGGGGCCTGCGCCTGCTGCCGCCGCGGCTGCTGCGGCGCGCGCTGGCGCGCTTCGAGCGCGACGTCGGGCCGGGCGTGTTCTACCTGCACCCGTGGGAACTCGATCCTGCTTCGCCATGCGGGCCGGGTCCGTTCCGCTGGGCGCTGCGCGTCGGCCGCGGCCGCCTGGCGGAGCGCCTCGCGGCGCTGCTGCGCGAGCGGACGTTCCTGCCGATCCGCGACGTGTTTCCGGAGACGCAGGGCGGATGAGAGGTGTGGTGTCACGGGCAGCCCCCCGCACACTGACCCTTGCGCTGCTCGCCGGCGGCGCCGTGTTCGCGCTGCTCCTCTGGTGGTTTGGCGTCGACGGCGTGGTCGCGGCGCTGCGCCAGGCGCGCCCGCTCGGGCTGGCGTGGTACGCGACCCTCTCCGCCCTCGTCCTCCTCCTGGTCGCCGTCCGCTGGCGGCTCGTCGCGCGGGCCCTCGGCGGCGCACCGCCGCTGGCGCGGCTGGCCGCGGCGCGTCTCGCCGGCGATGCGGTCGGCGCGCTGCTGCCGCTGACGCGCCTCGGCGGCGACCCGCTGCGCGCCGTGCTGGTGCGCGACGCGTCGCCGTCGCTGGCGGCGGCCGGCGCCGGCGTCGCCATCGATCGCCTGCTCGAGCTGGTCGGCAACATGCTGGCGGTGATCGCTTACGTCGCCATTTTCGCCCTGAGCCGGGCCGAGGCCGCGCCGGCGCCGCGCACGCTCGCCGTCGCCATGGCGGGGCTGCTGCTGCCGCTCGTGGCGTTGCTGGTCATGCTGGCGCGCGGCGTGCGGCCGCTGGCGCCGCTGCACGGCGCGCGCGCCCGCCGCCTGCTGCCGCGGCTGGCGCGCTGGTTCGACGGCCTGCGCCGCGTCGAGGACCATCTGCTGACCTTCTTCGCCGCGCATCGCGGCACTTTCGTCGCCGGCCTCGCCCTGGCCGTCGGCACCGAGGGGGTGATCGTCGCACAGTACCACGCCCTGCTCGGCGCCTTCGGCGTCGGGCTCGACCTGCCGGTGCTGCTGCTGGTGCTGATCGGCGGCGGCGTCGCGCGGGCGGTGCCGGCGCCGGCCGGGCTCGGCGCGCTCGAGGCGGTGCAGGTGCTCGCCGTCGGCGCCGCCACCGGCCGCGCCGACCTGGGCTTCGTCGTCGCTCTGTTGGTGCGCCTGCACGAGACGCTGCTGCTGCTCGCCGGATTGGCGGCGCTGGCGCTGTTCGGCGTCTCGCTGACGGGCCTACCGGGCGCGGTGCGCGCGGCGACGCGATGACGGCGGTGCTGCTCGGCCTGGCCTTCGGCCTGGGATGGGTGCCGCTGTTCGCCTTCCGCGCCGAGACGCTGGAGGAGGCGCTGCCCTACTTCACCGCCGCCGAGCGCTTCTGGGTGTACGCGACGCCGCTGGTCGTCGCCGTGCACGTCACCCTCGCCTGCGTACTGGTGACGCTGGTCGAGCCGCTGCCGGCCCTGCGCACGGTGGCGGCGTTGGCGCTGTTCGCCGCCGCCCTGGTCTTCTGGTTCCGCGCCCGGGCGCAGATCAGCCCGCTCCGGCAGCGGCGGCTGCCCGACGAGCCGCCGCCGCTGCTGCGCCGCGACGGCCCCTTCGGCCTGGTGCGCAATCCGCTCTATTTCGCCTACCTGGTCGCCGCCGCGGCGCCGGCGATGGTCGCGGCGCGCCCCCTGCTGCTGGCCACCTGGCTCTGCTGCTTCGCCGCCCTGAGCGTCCGCGCCGCGCAGGAGGAGCAGCGCCTGCACGCCCAGCTCGGTCCCGCCTACGCCGCATACTGCCGCGAGGTGAAGCGCCTCATCCCCTTCGTGTGGTAGAGGGGCGCGGCATGACCAGCGCTGGGCGCACCATCGTCTTCTGCGAGCCGCCCTACCTGTTCTGGGATCGCGGCCGCGATCGGCTGCGCCAGGGCGAGGAGACCATCCCCGGCATGGGTGTGTTGATGCTCGCGGCGGTGGCGCGGCAGCGTGGCTATCGCGTCCATCTGCTCGACGCCAAGGCGCAGGGCACGGCGCTCGACGACGTCTGCGCGCGCATCATCGCCCTGCGGCCCGACTATCTCTGCTTGTCGGCGACGACCATCTCGGTCACCAACGCGGCGCGCATCGCGGCGCGCGTCAAGGCGGCGCTGCCGGGGGTGGGGACGATCGTCGGCGGCGCCCATGTCAGCGCCATCCCCGAACGCACGCTCGACGCCTGCGGCAGTCTCGACTACGGCATCGCCGGCGAAGGCGAAGTGGCGCTGTTCGCGCTGCTCGAGCGCCTCGCAGACGGCCGGCCCGTCGACGACGTGCCCGGCGCCGTCTGGCGCCGCGATGGCCGAGCGGTCGCCAACCCGCGGGCGCCGTACATCGACGACCTCGACGCGCTGCCGACGCCCGCCTGGGACCTCCTGCCCGACTTCCCGCACCGCTTCCAGCCGTCGCTCTTCGGCTACCCGCGCACGCCGGTGGCGACCCTCATCACCTCGCGCGGCTGCCCGTTCTCCTGCGTCTTCTGCGACCGCTCGACCTCCGGTCGCAAGGGGCGCCTGCATGGCGTCGAGACCGTCGTCGGATTGTGCGCCGACCTGGTCGGGCGCGGGGCGCGACACGTCATCTTCCTCGACGACCTGTTCACCGTCCGCCAACGGCGCGTCGTCGAGCTGTGCGAGGCGCTGCTCGCCGCCGGCCTGCGCTTCTCGTGGAGCTGCAACAGCCACCCCAACCTGCTCGACCAGCCGACGCTGCGGCTGATGCACCGCGCCGGCTGCTGGCAGATCGCCTACGGCATCGAGTCGGGATCGCAGCGCGTGCTCGACACCGTCAAACGCGAGGTGCGCATCCCGCGCATGCGCGAGACGCTGCGCCTGACCCGCGCCGCCGGCATCCGCACCAAGGGCTACCTGATGCTCGGCCACCCGACCGAAACGCGCGAGAGTCTGGGCGAGACGGAAGCCTTCCTGCGCGTCGCCGAGCTCGATCTGTGCCAGATCACCAAGTTCACGCCCTATCCCGGCACGCCGGCGTACCCCACCATCGCCCAGCACGGCGCCTTCAGCGAGGACTGGGAACGCATGAACGCCATGCAGTTCGTCTTCGTGCCGCACGGCCTGACGGTGGCCGAGCTCGAAACCGCCTTCGAGCGTTGCTACCGCGCCTTCTACACCCGACCGGACGTGCTGTGGGGCGTGGCGAAGCTGATGGTCGGCGAGCCGCGCTTCATCGGCCGCATGGCCGGCTCGGCGGCGGTGTACCTCGCCGCGAAGATGCGCCGCAGCGAGTCGCGCGAATCCGCGCCGGCGGCGCCGGCGCATTGACCGCAGTCGGAGCGCCGCGGACGCCCACCGGGACCGCGCGTCGGACATTTGCGGCGCTGCCGACACGGTGCTAGCGGCGGGGCGATGCGCGGACGGCAGGGACTCATCTGGACGCTGCCGGCGCTGTGCGTCGGCGGCTGGCTCCTCTCCGGCTGCCTGCTGCTGCAGGGTCGTCATTGGGACGCGACGCGGACGACGGTGATCGAGCCGATCAACTCGGCCCTGCATCGCCATCTGCCGCGCGATATCAAGGCCAGGGATCTCGATGCCATCGTCGCGCTCTACGCCACCGACACCGTCGGCGGTCTGACCTGGAGCGCGCCGCGCGACATCTCCGCCGGATTCGGCGAGCAGCGGCAGCGCTGGGACGGACCGGCCGCTGACGAGCCGGTCCGCCAGCGCTACGCGCGCCTGCTGGCGGAATTCGACACCATCGAGCGCGCCGAGGTGCGCATCCATCGCATCGGCTGGCACGAGGCCGCGGCGGCCGGCTACCCGGCGGACGTGCGCCTGCTGGTGCGCGGCGTCGGCCCCGACGGGACGCGGCGCATGCTCGATCAGCGCAGCCGCATGTGGCTCGACCGGCGCGGCGGCGAGTGGCGCATCACCGGCGAGGAGGTTTCCAGCCGGGAGATGGTGAGCACGACGCAGCCGCGCTTCAGCGTCGTCACCGAGGCGGCGCGGCTGGTCGACGTCCACGACACCGCCGGGTCGCCGGTCTTCCGCCTCATCGGCGATCTTGCCGCCAGTTCCGGGGCGGCGGTCGCCGATATCGATTGCGACGGCTTCGAGGACGTGGCGCTGTTCAGCACCGATCGCCTGCGGCTCTATCACAACAACGCCGACGGCACCTTCGCCGACGTCAGCGCCGCCATGCAGGTGCCGGCGCCGCTGCCCCTCGCCGGCACCGGCCTGGTGTTTCTCGACGCCGACAACGACGGCGACCCCGACCTCTGGTTGTCGGGAATCCACGGCGACCGCCTGCTGCGCAACGACGGCTGCCGCGCCTTCGTCGACGTCACGGCCGCCGCCGGCGTCGAGGCGCGTCGCTGGTCGAGCATGCCGCTGGTCGCCGACTACGATCGCGACGGCTTCCTCGACGTCTACGTCGTGCGCATGGGCGACCACGCGAACCGCGCGCCGGAACCGAACTGGGACGCCCGCAATGGCGAGGGCGACAGCCTCTATCGCAACAACGGCGATGGCACCTTCACCGACGTCACGCAGGCCGCCGGCATCAGCGAGACCGGCTGGGGCCTGGCCGGCGCCTGGGGGGATTACGACGGCGACGGCGACCCCGACGTGTACGTCGGCAACGAGTTCGGCACCAACGCCCTATACCGCAACAACGGCGACGGCACCTTTGCCGACGTCGCCGCGCCGGCCGGCGTCCTGGATCGCGGCGCCGCCATGGGCGTCGCCTGGGGCGACGTCGACAACGACGGCGATCTCGATCTGTTCGTCGCCAACATGTACGCCAACTCGCGCTGGGCTCTCGTGCACCCCGAGTTTCCGCCGCCGGTTCCCTGGTACTTCGGCTGGGTGCCGCGCGCCGACGTCGACGCCATCACCGATGAAGTGACGCGCGGCAACTCGCTGCTGCGCAACAACGGCGACGGCACCTTCACCGACGTCAGCGACGCCGCCGGGGTGCGCGACGGGCAGTGGGGATGGGGCGCAGAGTTCGTCGACTACGACAACGACGGCTGGCTCGACGTCTTCGCGACCAACGGGTTCGTCACCGGGCCGAACCCGGACGATTTGTGAATGGAGATGTTTGACGGCGTCGGTCGACGCCGCGATCAGCAGTCCGGGCAACTGGTGAGCATCGGCGAGAACAGCCTCAACGGCAACGAGCGCGACTGCCTGTTCCGCAACAACCGCGACGGCACCTTCACCGACACCGCCTACGTCAATCGCGCCGATCGCGTCGAGGACGGGCGCGGCGTCGCGCTGCTCGACTACAACCTCGACGGCGCCATGGACATCGTCTTGCGCAACTACCGGCAACCGGCGCAGTTGCTGCGCAACGATGGCGGCGCCGGCCACTGGTTGCAGGTCCGGCTGGTCGGGACGCGCAGCAATCGCGACGCCGTCGGCGCGCGCGTCACGGTGCGCAGCGGCGGCCGACACCAGACGCGCGAAGTGCATGCCGGCTCGGCCTACCTGTCGGCCTCATCGCTGGTGCAGCACTTCGGCCTCGGCGGCGCCACGCACGTCGAGGCGGTCGAGGTGGCCTGGCCGTCGGGCAGCCGATCGCGGCTGAGCGACCTTGGCGTCGATCAGCGCCTGACCATCACCGAGGAGTGAGCGGCGCGCGCGCCCGGGCGCCCGTCATCGCGCCGATGATCCGCGCGCCGTCCCGTCGAAGTAGGCCTGACACTTCGGCCAGAGGTGCGCCGCGACCGTGCGTCCCAGGTGCAGACCCGCGACGTTGTCGGCCTGGATGTGGTAGCCCCCCATGACGCGCGAGATGCCGGCCATCTCCGCGACGGCGCTGAAGGTCGGCAGTGGCAGCGTCACGCGGCAGTTCTCGGCAGCGGCGACGGGCGCGCGTCCCTGCACCGACTGCATGGCCGCGCAGGCGTACCCGCGTTCGGTTTCGGAGCCCGCCAGGCGCACCTCTTCGTCGCCGAACTGGTCGCTGCCGGTGAACCGTTCGAGGATGGTCGCGCAGGCGCCGCTGACGGCGCTGTGGCCGGAGACGTAGCCGGGGAACGGCGGCGTGATGAACGTGGCGGGAGAGGACGGGATCCGCTGCGCGCCCGTGATCCTGCCGCCGCCCCGGCCGGGCCCGAGCCAGCCGACGATCGGCTGGTCGCGGTCGTAGTGGCGAATCAAGGTCCACGGGCGCGACGAGTCGTCGTAGCGCTTGCTCTCCCAGGCGGCGATGAAGGCGTCCATGGCGCTGTTGGCGACGCAGAAGTACAGCTTGATGTCGCGATCCATGTCGTAGCGGTCGCGGCGCGAGGCCGCCTGCGCGAAGCGCAGCCAGTGCCCCGATTGCCCCGTCGACCGCGGCCCGTCACGCATGAACTCGACGATCGCCTTCTGCTCCGGGGAGAGAGTGGCATTGAAGTGGAGGCACTCGTCCACTTCCGCCTTGCGCTGCGTCGTGCCGACGCGCGGCGGTGGCGGCGGGCGGAACATGTCGGCGCGCTCCAGGCCGAAGGGCCGCACCCGGTACCAGAACGGCGTCAGGAAGTTCGGGGTTACCGTGCCGCCCGCGCCGTCGGCAAAGGCGATCTGCTGCCAGCGATCGGGATCGCGGATGTCCGTGACGGTGTTGACCGGGGTGTAGAACGTATAATCGGAGTACGCCTCGCCGCTGCCGCCGATCTCATCGCCGAGTTGGTTGGCACCGTCGTGGTGGCGGGCGTTCAGGAGCGCCGCCGCGCAGCGGTTGCCGATGCCCTACGGCGTGGTGGGGTCGGTCGAGCGGTCGTCGACGTCGTAGCCCCACGCATGCATCAGCGCGGTGATGTGGGTCGTTGTGAACGGATGCTGGTCGACGATGGCGCGGTACGCCGCGAAGGCCATCGCCTTCTGCTTGTTGGCCATCGTACGTTCGTCGGCGGGCCGGCGCAGGCTGCCGCCGAGCACCGTGCCGACGGCCTTCTCGTCGTAGCAGGCCCAGGCGTCGAACATCGCGGTCGCGACGATCGCCATCTGCCGCGACAGGATGGTCGGCCGTGGACTGATGCGGACGACGTCGTCGGCGGCGTCCTCGAGCATCGCGTCGAGGATGCGGTAGGTCGCCGACGGCTCCGCGGCGCCCCAGTCCCGCGTCTGGGCCGCGCTCGGGGGTGCCGCCAGGAAGGTTCCCGTAAGGAAGGTGCCAGTGAGGACGGCGCCGGCGAGGACGGAGACCCGGGCGCGCGCGAGCGGTCGTGGCAGGCGCCGTGTGCGACGCCAGCCCATCACCGGACCTGGATGCCCGCCGCGCGCGGGGCGTCGTCGACGCGGCCGACCCGGGCGCCGCCGCCGGTCATCGCAGCAGGCGCCACAACTGTCCCTTGATCTTGCGCTGGCGCAGCTTCTGGAGCACCTGCACGTTGGTCTTGATGCCGAGGCCGGGCACGATCCAGTTCGAGTGGCCGCGCGCGTACGCCTCGATGCGCTCGATGAGGTGATCCTCGAGGCCGGGCGAGATGTAGAACTTCGGATGCAGGAGGTTGTCGTCGGCATCGATCTGGCCGTCGGCGAGCGCGATCTCGACCATGCCGGTGCCGGGCAGGATGCGGATGCCGGTCAGGGCGACCACCGCGGTGGGCCTGAGTTCGTCCATGAGCGCGATCGTCTCGGTCACCGACTGCTCGGTCTCGCCCGGACCGCCGAAGATCAGGCTGTGGCAGAAGCGCAGCCCGTGCGCGTGGCACAAAGCCGAGGTGCGACGCAGGTCGGCGACGTCGAACTGTTTGCGCAGCTGCGCGATCATCGCCGGCGCGCCGGAGTCGGTGCCGAACTCGATGGCGCGACAGCCGGCGCGCGCCATCAGCGCGCACAGTTCGGCGTCGATGAACTTCGGATTCAGGTACGCCGACCATTCGACGTCGAGCTCGCGCGCGGCGATCTCCTCGCAGATCTCCTTGGCGTGCCGCATCGGCTGATTGAAGATGTTGTCGACGAAGAACCAGTGCCGCACGCCGTGCGTCTCGCGCGCGGCCTGCATCTCATCGACCACGGCGGCGGCGGTACGCATGCGGACCTTGGCGCCCTCGATCAGCGGGTAGCTGCAGAAGATGCACTCGAAGATGCAGCCGCGCTTGGTCTGGATGTTCAGCGCGCCGCCGCGCTCGTAGTAGCGCTGCAGGTCGAAGCTGCGCCGCAACGGCACGCCGGTGATGTCGAGCTGCTTGATGCGCGTGACCGAGGTCACGCACGTCCCGCCGTTGACCGCCTCGCAGCGGTACTCGGCGGTCGAGCACAGCGGATGCCCGGCGGCGAGCTGCGCCAGCACCCAGGGGAACGCCAGCTCGCCCTCGCCGACGACGCCGACGTCGGCGTGCAGGTAGTCCATGATCGCCCCGGGCATGACCGTGAACCCGGCTCCGCCGAGCACGACCGGCGCGTCGCTGCGCGCCCGTACCGCATCGACCAGCGTCCGGTAGTCGTCGATGTACGAGGTATTCTGGGGGTAGGCGGAGGAATCGAGGTTGCGCAGCGAGATGCCCACCACCTCGGGGGCGAAGGCCGCGATCTGCGCCTCCAGGGCCGGTTCGAGCGCGTCGAGAAAACAGAGGTCGAGTGTCTCGACCTCGTGCCCATGTTGTTCCGCCACTGCCGCCATGTAGGCCGCGCCGATCGGGAACACCGGATCGGGCAACTGCTCGGTATTGGCGGAGATCAGCAGAACGCGCATGGGGTGTCTCGGCCGCCGAGAGCCGTGCGCGGGGCACCACGGCGACAGCGGCGCTGTCCAAGTCGCGCCGGCCGCTTCACGAGATCGTCGCCCAGGCGTTCTCGTTGGCGCGCAGGTAGCGGTTCACCTTCAGATTGGCGACCAGGTAGGCGAGCGTCTCGAGATAGCTGCCGGCCGGCGGCGGCAGCAGGCGGCGGGCGATGGCGCGGGTCGAGTAGAAGCCTTCGTACACCGCCTTGAAGCCGTCCATCATCTGCTCGCTGGTCATCTGGGCCGGGCGCAGCAGCGGGCTGCCGTAATCGTAGCGGCCCCAGTCGTGCGTGGTGATGCGGTCGGCCGCCAGCATGTCGTCGTAGAACTTCGTCCCCGGGTACGGACAGGGCGTGAACAACTTCAGGAACGAGACCTTGTTGTCGATCAGGAACTGCAGCGAGCGGCCGAAGGTGTCGACCGTGTCGCCGTCGAGGCCGACCATCAGCAGGCCGATGACCTGGATGCCCTTGGCGCGGATGGCGGCGAGGTCGCGGGCGAAGCGCTCCGGCTTGTTGAAGCCCTTGCGGATCGACGCCAGGCTTTCTGGATTGATGCTCTCCAGGCCGATCGACAGGCTGACGCAGCCGCTCCGCGCCGCCAGGTCGAGCAGCTCGGGATCGCGCGCGATGTTGATCGTGCATTGACTGGCCCACTTGAGGCGCAGCGGGATCATGGCGCGGAAGAGTTCCTTCGCCGCCGCTGGGTTGCCGATCGGGTTGTCGTCGAGGAACAGGATGCGGCGGCCGCCGAGCGCCATGATGGCGCGCAGGTCGTCGAGCACCTCCTCGACCGGGCGGGTGCGGAAGCCGCGCTCGTAGAATGTCTGCACGGCGCAGTACTCGCAGGGGTGCGGGCAGCCGCGCGAAAAGACCACCGGCCAGTGGAAGTACATCCGGTACAGCCAGCTGGTCTTGAAGGCGTCGTACTTGAGCAGCGGCAGCGTCGTGTAGTCGACGCGCGCCAAGTCGCGCAGGTCGTGCCAGCGGGCGGCGCGGTAGATGCCGCGGCTGCGGCCGGCGGCGAGGTCGGCGAGCACCTCGGGCCAGACCAGCTCCGCCTCGCCGGCGACGATGGCGTCGGCGTGGCGCAACGAGGCCTCGGCGGTGAGTGTCACCCAGGTGCCACCGAGGACGACCTTGCGGCCGCGGGCGCGGAAGTGATCGGCGAGCTCGAAGGCGCGGCGGATCTGTGGACCCATGGCGGTGATGCCGACGACGTCGCCGTCGAAGTCGAGATCCACGTCGTGGAACAGCTCGTCGACCATCGCCACCTGGTGCTCGGGCGGGGTCAACGCGCGCAGGGTCGCCAGCGTCAGCCCGCTGGTCCAGTAGCGCGTCGTCCGGTGGAGCCGGTCGTCGCCGTCGTAGTGCGTCGGCGAGATGAGGAGGATGCGCACACTCCGCACGTAGCGGGGCGCTCTCCGCGCAGTCAATGCCCCCGCGGCGCGCCGGGCCCCCGCGGCGCGCCGGGCCCCCGCGGCGCGCCGGGCCCCCGCGGCGCGCCGGGCCCCCGCGGCGCGCCGGGCCCCCGCGGCGCGGCGTTGCCGGCGCGACCGGCCGCCGGCCGGCTACCTTGCCCGGTGCGACGGCGACGCGGTACGGTCGCGCATGTCCGCCCCGCTCGACGCCGCCCTCCCGGCCGCCGCCGCGCCGACGCCGCTGCGGGTGGTCGTCAACCGCGTCATTTTTCGCGGCATGCTGTTCGGGTCTGGGCTGATCGCGATCGGGCTCTATCGTTTCAGCCGCCCCGCCGCCTGGCGTTTCGCCAAGCAGCAGGCCCGTCTGCTGATGCGCCTGTGCGGGGTGCGCATGCGCGTGCGCGGCCTCGATCAGCTCGGCCCCGGGCCCTACATCTTCACTCCCAACCACCAGAGCCACTTCGACATCGCGGCGCTGCTCGGGCTGCTGCCCGGCATCACCCGCTTCGCCGCCAAGCGCGAGATGTTCGCCGAGCCGATCCTCGGCGCCGTGTTGCGCACCATGGGCATGGTGCCGATCGACCGCGACGACCCCGCGGCATCGATCGAGCGTCTGCAGCGCGTGACGCTCGATGGCGGCTCGCTGGTCATCTTTCCCGAAGGCACGCGCAGCCGCGACGGGGCGCTGCTGCCGTTCCGCAAGGGCGCCTTCGTCGCCGCGCTGCAGCTCGGCGTGCCGCTGGTGCCGGTGGTGTGCAAGGGCACGACCGCCGTCATGCCGAAGGGGAAGTACCTGTCGATCGTCCCCGGCGAGGTGGAGATCTGCGTGCTGGCGCCGATCCCGACCGCCGGGCTCGGCTACGACGACCGCGACCGGTTGCGCGACCTAGTGCGCAGCCGCATCGCGGCCGAGCTGGCGGCGCCGCCGGTTGCCTCGCCCGCACGCGCTGCTTGACTCCATTCCTCATAGGAGAGGGGAAAACGGCTCCCTCACCCCAACCCTCTCCCCCAGGTGATGCGCGAGAGGGAGCCGCGCGCCGCCCCTTCCGGCCAGAACGGCGCGAACTGGAACCACTGGTGCGGGAACTCGCGCACCACCGCTTCCAGCTCCGCCACCACCGCGCGCATGGCGCGGTCGAGCGCCGGGCCGTCGCGCGCCTCGCGCGGCAGCGTGACGCGCGCGCCGAAGCGCACGCCGTAGTGGCGCCGGCCGAGGCGCGGGAAGAAGATCGGCAGGATGGGCGCGCCGGCGAGGCGGGCGAGGACAAAGGGGCCGGAGGGAAACGGCGCCGGAGCGCCGAAGAACGGCACCAAGCGGGTGCCGCCAGCGCCGGCGGAGCGGTCGAGCTGGATGGCGATGATCTCGTTGTCGCGCAGGGCGTGGATCATATTGAGCGAGGAGAACACCGAGCGGTCGGAGTAGATTACGCGTACGCCGGCGCGGGCGCGGATGGTCTGCGTGTGGTGGCTGGTGGTGGCGTTGGCCTCCTGCGCCATGACCAGGTTCAACGGGCGCTCGTAGGCGGGCAGCGTCTGCGCCGCCAGGTCCCAGTTGCCGACGTGGCCGGTCACCAGCACGACGCCGCGCCCGGCGCGCAGCGCCTCGCTGATCGGATCGTGCGGTGGCGGGTCGATGCGCACCGGCGGCGGGGCGGGGCCGAACGACTCGAGCGTCTCGGTCAGGCAGTGCGCGAACTCGGCGAAGGTGCGCATCGCGGCGCGGCGCAGCAGGCGCGGGTCGGATTCGTCGAGGGTGCGCTGCAGATTGGCCATCGCGCCGCGCCGGTTGCGCCGTACGGCGGCGAAGATGATCGCCGCGATCACCGGCGGCGAGCCGCGCTTCCACCAGTCCGGCCCGTAGGCGCAGCCGAGGTAGGCGAGCCACCGCCAGAACACGCCATCGAAGCGGAGAGCGGCCGCCAGGCCGGCGACGGCGCCGCGATCCTCCATGGAGTTCGGGCTAGCACAGGGGCACGCAATTATCGTCGGGTGGGCCCGCAGACCCACCCCACGACATCGCTTGCACAGTGACATTTGCTACACACTCCGCCATGGCGCGTGACGACGTGGCGGTGCTGATTCCCGCCTACGATTGCGCGGCGACGATCGCGGCGGTGGTCGACGCGGCGCAGGCGCACGCGGCGCGGGTGCTGGTCGTCGACGACGGCTCGCGCGACGACACCGCGGCGCGCGCCGCGGCGGCCGGCGCCGAGGTGCTGCGCCTCGGCGTCAACCGCGGCAAGGGCGCGGCGCTGCGCGCCGGGTTGGCGCGATTGGCCGACGCCGGCGTCGGCCGGGCGCTGAGCATGGACGGCGACGGCCAGCACCTCGGCACCGAGATCCCGCGCCTGCTGGCGGCCTCCGACGCCGCGCCGGCGGCACTGATCATCGGCGCCCGCCGGGTCGAGGGGCAGGAGGTGCGGCCGATCAAGCTGTTCGGCAACCGCTTCGCCAACCGCTGGGTGGAGATCGCCTGCGGCTGTGCGCTGCCCGACACGCAGTCGGGGTTCCGCGTCTATCCGCTGCCCGAGACGCTGTGGCTGGGCGCGCGTGCCGAGCGCTTCGCCTTCGAGACCGAGGTGCTGATCCGCGCCGCGCGCGTCGGCATGGAGATCCGCTCCGAGCCGGTGGCGGTCTACTACCCGCCGGCCGCCCAGCGCTTCAGCCACTACCGCCCGTGGCGCGATACGCTGCGCATCATCGCCGTGGTGGTCCGGCTGATCCTGCGGCGCTGAGCGCCGCCGCCCGCGCCGCTCACAGCAACCGTCCCAACAATGCCGGCACCGCGTGCTCGACGCGCAACGGCCGCACGCCGAGGCTGACCAGCGCGCAGCCTGCCGCCTGCAGCGCGTCGAGTTCGTACTGCGTGAACCCACCCTCGGGCCCGACCACCAGCGTCACATGCGCCGCGACGCCGCGCGGGCAGGGCGCCGCCGCCCCGGGATCGGCCGCCAGCCCGCGCGACTCGAGCAGTAGCCCCGGCAGCTCGTCCTCGACGAACGGTTTGAAGCGCCGCCGCAGCGCGACACGAGGCACGATCGTGTCGCCGCCCTGCTCGAGCCCGAGCAGCAACTGCTCGCGCAACGCCGCCGCCGCCAGCAGTGGGCTCGACCAGAAGCTCTTCTCCACCCGCCAGGTCTCGAGCAACACGAGCTCCTTCACCCCGAACGCGGCCGCGCACTGCAGCGCGCGGCGCAGCGCCTTCGGGCGCGGCAACGCCAGCAGCAGGCGCAGCGCCGCCGCCGGCGGCGGTTCGCGATCCAGCGTCACGACCAGCGTCGCCGCGTCGTCGTCGAGGGCGACCAACTCGCCGCTGCCGCAGCGGCCGTCGACACGGCCGACGCGCAGCCGGTCGCCGAGCGCGGCGCGGTGCACCTCGCGCAGGTACGTCAGCCGCCGCCCTGCCAGGCGCACGCGATCGGCGCCGACGAAGTCGTCGTCGTGCAGCAGCACCAGGTTCATCGCGCCGACCAGTGTGGCGCGGGAGCGGCGATTGCAAGCCGGTTGACATGCTCGCCGAGCGCCGGCAGTCGCAGGCGAGATGAACAGACAATGGAGGGCGCGGCTACGCCGCGACGCGGCGCGGCGTAGCCGCGCCCTCCATTGTCTTCTGTTCGTCCTCCTGATCGCCGCTCCGTGCGCCGCGGCGCCCGTCCTGCTGCGCCCGCAGTACCGGCTCGACGCCACCGTCCGTCCTGAGCAGCCGCAGATCGAGGGGCGCGTCGAGATCGCCTTCACCAACCTCAGCCGCCGCCCGCTCGAGGAAGCGGTGCTGTTGCTCTTCGCCAACCGCTTCTCCGAGCCCGACACCGACCTCAACGACTTCACCCGCACGCTCGTCTATCCACGGCAGGTCTTCGACCCGGGCGGCATGGAGATCCTCGACGTCAGCGACGGCGGCGCGCCCTCGTCCGCCGCGCCGTTACCGGTCACCGGCCTGCCACCCGCCACGTTCGTGCGCGTGCCGATCGCGCCGCTCGCCCCGGGCGTGACGCGCACGCTGAGCATCGGCTTCCGCACCACGGCGCCGCATCGCTACGGCACCTTCGGCGCCGTCGACGGCCAGCTCACCCTGCTCGGCGGCTGGTATCCGATGCTGGCGGCGCTCGACGAGGCCGGCTTCTGGGCGATCGACGTGCCGCCGCCGCTCGGCGATTGCGACGTCACGCTGCGCGCCGAAGCCGACCTGACGTTGCTGCTCAACGGCCGCGCCGCGCCGCCCGGCGCCGGGCTGGCGCGGGCGCGCGTGCCGGGGGTGCACTACCTGACGCTGATCGCGGCGCCGCGCCTGCTGGTCGACGAGACACGCGCCGGCGAGACACGCATCGTCTACCTGCACGCGCCGGCGCCGGTGAGCAGTCAACGCCTCGCCCTCGGTCCGTCGCGCACCGAGCTGGTGCTCGCCTCACTCGCCGAGATCGTCGCGCGCCGCCCGGCGCCGGTGCCGGCGCCGCCCGAGGTGGTGGTGGTGGCGGCGCCGCTGCGCCAGGACCTCACCGCGCCCGGCGAGGGGGCGGTCGTGGTCAGCGACCGCCTGCTCGAGCTGCCCGGCCTGCTGCGACCCTTCCACGAGCTGCAGCTCGCGCAAGCCGTCTATGCCGAACTGCTGCGGCGGCGCCTGGCGCCGCGCGAGCCGGCGCGCGACTATCCCTGGGTCAGCGAGGGCGTCTCGCGCCTGCTCGCCGAGCGCTACCTGATGGCGGTCCAGCCGGAGCGGCGCGACGTCTACCAGTGGATCGACCTGTTCAACGTCTTCGCCACCGTCGACCGCTTCGAGGTGACGCCGAAGATCCCCTTCACCGGCGCGTTCTTCGCCGGCGCGCGCGAAGCCGATCCGCGCCATGTCGAGGTGGGGGGCGTCACGGCGGTGGGCCCGCCCGGGCGGGTGACGATGGCCAAGCTGCGCGCCCTGCTCGGGCCGCCGGCCTTCGATCCGCTGCTCGACGCCTGCCTGAACGACCCGGCGCCCTTCGCCGCCTGCGTGGCGGCGGGCGCGCCGGACCACCCGATCGCGGCGCGGTTGGCGGAGTGGACCGGGCCGTATCCGGCGATCGACTACCGGGTCGAGTCGACCGAGTTCAACGTCCCCGACGGCGCCGGCGGCTATCGGCACCGCGTCGGCATGCGGCGCGTCGCGTCGCGGCCCTTCGTCGAGCCGGTGACCGTCCGGCTGCAGAGCCTCGGCGGCGCCGACGTCGACGTGCAGTGGCGCGGCGAGGACGGCGACGTCGGCATCGTCAGTACGACCACCGACGGGCACGTGTACCGCGCCGTGATCGATCCCGACCGCGCGCTGATCGACGACGACCGCGGCAACAATGCCTGGCTGCCGCGCACGCAGGTGGTGGTCGACTCGGCCGACGTCGAGGTCACCTCGAGCGAATTCGGCATCGCCGCCCTGCTCGTCGGCCGCCTGCGCTACGACTACACGAAGGACCTCGCGGTCAGCGGCTTCTACACCAACCGCGGCGTCGGCTTCACCGCCGGACCGCGCCTGCACTGGGGGACGCCGATCGACGGGGCGCGCTTCCGCAACAACCTGTATGCGTTCTACCGCTTCGAGGCGCTCGACCGCTCCTTCGTCGCCGTCGATGTGCCGCGGCGCCGCACCGGCGGCCAGTTGGGCGGCTTCGGCGCGCGCTACGACTACGGCAACGTCTACTGGGGCGACTGGCCGACGCGGCAGCGCCGCCTGCGTCTGTTCGTCGACTGGTACGAGACCGAACTCGGCAGCAACTATGACTACGTCGACTGGGGCTACGTCGCCTCAGCGACGACGCCGCTGTTCACGCCGCGCACCGTCCTCGCCGGCGAGATCCTCAACGGCTTCAGCGAGCCCTACGCCGGCAGCCTGGTGCCCAACCAGGGTCTGTACGGCCTCGGCGGCGAACGCAGCATCCGCGGCATCTCCGCGGAGCAGACGCTGGCGCGCAACATCTTCGTCCTGCGCACCGAACTGCGCCGCGAGCTGACCAGCGGCCTCGACCTCGATCTCCTCGACGCCGTCGTCCTGCGCGACATCAACGTCCGTCTGCTGCTCGACACCGGCCAGGTGAGCAACTCCGCCGGCCGCATCTACGACGTCGGGCGCTGGGCCGTCGGCGCCGGCGTCGGCGTCGGCCTGCGTTACGACGTCATGGGCTTCTTCCCCGCCTCGGCGTACCTCGACATCGCGACGCGCCTCGACGAGGACCAGGGTGACGTGCAGGTGTTGTTCGGGTCGTCGCAGTCGTTCTAGAAGCCGCCTATCCGCAGCACGGAGGAGGCGCGATGACGATCTCGACGGCGATCACCCAGCTTCGAACGACGGATCTGTCGGAATCGATCCGCTTCTGCACGACCACGGTCGGGCTGGCCCTCGCGCTCCAGTACGAGGACTTCTATGCGGGCATCCGCGCCGGCCCGCAGGTCTTTCACCTCAAGCGCGTCGACGAGCGGGACCCGTCCATCGACTTCGTCGACCGGGGCGGACACTTCCACCTCTATCTGGAAACGGACGATGTCGCGGCCGCCGCGGCCGCCCGGCAGGGCAAGGGCGTGCCCCTGGCGCGCGGCCTGCACGACACCGCCTGGGGAACCCGGGAGTTCGTCATCAAGGACGATCAGGGACATACGCTGTACTTCGGCGAGCGCCGATGATCCCGCCCGCCGGCGGGCGTGCCGGATGCGCGGTCGGGGATGGTCAGACCCGGCGCGCGTCCGACTCGGGGTAGCGATACTCCATGTGCCGCGCCGAGGCGCGGGCGACGGGTTCGCCATGCAGGCGAGCGACGACGCGCAGCGCCATGTCGATGCCGGCGCTGATGCCGGCGGAGGTGATCACATTGCCGTCCTCGACCCAGTGCCGGTCGCGCGCGACCGTGATGTGTGGAAAGCGCTCGGTCATCCAGTCGAGCGAACGCCAGTGTGTCGTGGCGCGGCGGCCGTCGAGCAGGCCGGCTTCGCCGAGCAACAGGGCGCCGGTGCACACGGACGTCAGCGTCGCGACGTTGGCGCCGCGGGCGGCGATCCAGTCGATGAGGGCGGGATTGGCGATCTCGCGGCGCCTGCCCCAGCCGCCGGGGACGACGAGCAGGTCGAGCGCCGGGCAACTCGCCAGATCCTCATCCGGAAGCACGCGCAGGCCGCCGGTGGCGGTCACGGGCGCCGTGCTCTCGGCAACCAGCAGCACCTCGAACGGCGACGCCGTCTCGCGTCGCGTCGCCTCGTTGAGTCGCGTCACCGAAAAGACTTCAAACGGCCCGCAGAAGTCGAGCACCTCGACCTCGGGAAACACCAGAATGCCGACGCGTCGGCGGATCATGCCGCCTCCAGGCTCATGCGCCCTGCACCGTCATGCCGCCTCGATGAGACGCAAGCCGGCCGGCGCCGCCGCGCCGTCGGCGGCTTCGAGGACATACCGCACGCAGTCGAGGCCGTGATAGGGCGCGCGCTCCACGAAGCGCATGCCGAGGCGGCGCATCACCGCCTCCGAGCGGGTGTTGGGTGCGTCGGTCAGCGCCCAGACGCGCGGCAGGGCCAGGCGCGTGAAGGCGACATGGATCCAGGCGGCCGCCGCCTCGGTGATCAGGCCGGCGCCCCAGTGCGCCGGCAGCAGGCCGTACATGAGTTCCACCTCGCTCGGCTCGGCCATGTGCTTGAGGCCGCAGAAACCGATCAGAGTCTCCGCGTCGCGCCGCGTCAGCGCCCAGTGGCCGAAGCCGTGCGCCTGCGTGCAGGCGATGCTGGCGCGCATCACCTCGGCGGCGATGCCGCGCGCGATGGCGGTGTCGTCCCACAGAAAGCGACGCACCTGCGCATCGGTCCACAACCGGTGCAATGCATCGAGGTCCGCTTCGACATACGGCCGCATACGCAGCCGCGCCGTCTCGATGGCAATCAGGCGCGCCATCAGCGGGCGAGGACACCGGCCTGCAGAGCGCGCAGCGCCTGCGGCACCGCGCTGGCGTCGTCGAGCACCGCGTGCGCGGCGCCGAAGTCGCCGCCGCGGGTGAGACCGCGCGGGATGACCAGGCAGCGCAGGCCGGCGGCGACGGCGGCGGCGAGGCCGCGCTCGGAGTCCTCGATGGCGACGACTTCGTCGGGCCCCAGGTCGGCGCGCCGCAACGCGGTCGCATACGCGTCCGGGTGCGGCTTGCTGCGCGCGTAGTCGCGGTTGGTGACGGCGAACTCGAAGTAGCGCAGCAGGCCGGTGTGGGCGTGGATGAGCTCGAAGTGTTCGTGCGCGGCGCTGGTCACCACCGCCAGGCGCAGGTGGCCGCGCAGCGCCGCGAGCACCGGCTCGACACCGGCGAGCGCCGGCACGCCGGCGCGCAGCAGGTCGGCGTAACGCTCGTTGCGACGCGTGCGCAGCGCATCGATGGCGGCCGCGTCGACGCGGCCGTCCGCGAGATCGAAGACGCTCCGCCCCTGGCGCAGCGAGAGGTCGACGAACTCGGCCTCGCCGAGCGCGACGCCGATCTCGGCCAGCGTCACGCGCGAGGCCTCGAGGTAGAGGTGCTCGGTGTCGACCAGCACCCCGTCGTTGTCCCAGAACACCGCCTTGAGCATTATCCCACCAGCGTCCGCGCCATGCTGATGCGCGGCTCGACCGCGTAACCGAGGCGTTCGTAGAAGGCGACGACGGCCTCGTTGTCCGGCATGACCTGCAGGTTGACCTTCGGGCAGCCGAGCGCCGCCAGGCGCTGCTCGGCGGCGCGCACCATGGCGGCGCCGTAGCCGCGCCGGCGCAGGGTGGGGTCGACGGCCAGGTGGTAGAGCCAGCCGCGCACGCCGTCATAGCCGGCGGCGACGGCGGCGCCGAGGCAGCCGTCGAGGATGCCGACGAGCAGCAGCTCGGACTGCGTGCGACGCTTGCGCTCCAGATAGGCGGCCGGCGTGCTCCAGGCGCGGCGGTCGTCGAAGGCGCCGCCCCACAGGGCGATCAGCGCGGCCGCGTCGGCGGTGGCGCAGGCGCGGATGTCGAGTCCGGACATGTAGGAGAGTTAGCGCGGCCCGGCCCGGCGCGGCCAGGGGACTCGTCGCCCGTGCAATCCCGCCCACCGAGAATCGCCGCGAGGCGTTGGCGCAGTGCGGGGACCACCTCGCGCTCGAACCAGGGGTTGGCGCGCAGCCATGGATTGTTGCGCGGGCTGGGATGGGGCAGCGGGATGATGCTCGGCCCGTAGGCGCGCCAGTCGGCGACCGTCTCCGTCAGGGTCGGGCGGGCACGTCCAGCCAGGTGATGGGCGATCGCGTAGCGACCGACGACGAGCGTCAGCGCGACGCGCGGCAGGCGCGCCACCAGCGCCGCCCGCCAGGACGGCGCACACTCGGGCCGCGGCGCGCGGTCGCCGGACGTGCCGCGCCCGGGGTAGCAGAAGCCCATCGGCAGGATGGCGCAGCGACTGGGATCGTAAAACACGGCGGCATCGACGCCCATCCAGTCGCGCAGGCGCGCGCCGCTGGCGTCCTGGAAGGGAATGCCGCTGTCGTGCACGCGACGCCCCGGCGCCTGCGAGGCGATGAGCAGGCGGGCGCGCGGATCCGCCTGCAGGACCGGGCGGGGACCGAGCGGAAGATGGATCTCGCAGCGCCGGCAGCCGCGCACATCGACGAGCAGCGCCGCGAGATCGCGCCTCTCCTCGATCACCGGCCAGGGTGGATGCGGGCGCGTGTCGTGCGACGGCGCCGCGGCGGCCGTGGCGGGTGAACGTGGGGTCTTCAATATCTCCCTCGGACCGGTGCCGTTACCGGTCGGCCTCGCGACGCCTACAGGCGGCGCCACTCCGCGCTCGCGGCGATCACGCAGGCATCCAGCGAGCAGGCGCCGTTGAAGCTGATGTCGAAGCTGTAGCGGGCGGTGGTCGGGCTCGTCGCGGCGGGGATGACCGCGCTGGTGGTCAGCGTCACCGTGCAGCCGTCGACGGTGTTGGCGTCGGGCGGGAAGGCGAGGCGGATGGTGCCGTCGCGGTCGACGGTGCCGTCGGTCATCTGGCCGCTGCAGTCGGAGACGCGCACGGTGAGTTCGCCGGTGCTGACGACCTCCTGCTCGCAGGCACCGCGCGCCGCCAGTTCCGCCGCGAAGGCCGTGCTCAGGGGCTCGGCGCACGTCGAGGCGTCGACCGTCAATGTCGATTCGCGCCAGCGGCCGGCGACCGGCGGGACGGTGGGCGTGGCCGTCGCGGTGCCGGTCGGAGTCGCGGTCGGCGTCGCGGTCGGCGTGTCCGCCGCCGTCGGGGTGGGCGTCGGCGTCGCCTGGCACCCGTCGCTGGCGGCGGCGACAGCGCGCACCAGCTCGTCGATGCGCAGCACGCCGTCGGGGGTCGCGTCGAAGGCGGGGCAGGCCACCAGCGCGGCCTCACCGAGGCTGATGCGCACGCCGAGAACCAGCTCATCGATCGTCACGGCGCCGTCGCCATTGCAATCGCCCGGGCAGAGTTGGGCGGAGAGCGGGCTGGCAGCGAGGCAGGCGACCAGGGCGAGGAGCGGACGCATGGGATTCAACCTGCCCCACGCGCACGTCTGGAGCAACGCGCCCGCGCGCGGTACAGTCCGCGGCTGACTGCCGAAAGGAGCCCCAGTTGGACGACCACGCCACGACGACGCGCCACCTCGAACGCATTCGCAGCGACGGGTACACGATCCTCGACTCCGTCATCGAGCCCGAATTCGTCGACGCCCTGGTCGCCGACCTGCACCGCCTCGAACGCGAGATGACCGTCGCGCCGGCGCGCAATCGCTTCGAGGGGCGTCAGACCGTGCGCATTTACAACCTGCTGGTGTACGGCAAGCTGTACGAGCGCATCCCCGTCCATCCGCGCATCCTGCCGCTCGTCGAGCAGGTGCTCGATGCGGGCTGCCTGGTGTCGTCGCTGTCGTCGATCTCGATCTGCGCCGACGAGAAGCCGCAGCCGCTGCACGCCGACGATCAGCTCATCCCGCTGCCGCGCCCGCACCCGCCGATCGTCTGCAACACCATGTGGGCCCTGACCGACTTCACCGACGCGAACGGCGCGACGCGCATCATCCCCGGCTCGCACCTGCGGCCGGACACGCCGCACTACGGCACCGCCTACGACACCGTGCCGGCGGTGATGCCGAAGGGCAGCGTGATGATCTACAATGGCAGCCTGTGGCATGGGGGCGGTGCCAATCGCACCGGCGCGCGCCGCATCGGCGTGGCGATGAACTATTGCGCCGGCTGGGTCCGCCAGCAGGAGAACCAGCAGCTCGGCATCCCGCGCGAGATCGCCGCGCAGTTCGACCCGCGCCTGCAGGCGTTGGTCGGCTACTCGTTATACAACGGCCTCATCGGGCACATCGACAAGACGCACCCGGTGACTCTGCTCGGGCGGCAGCCCGACGACCCCATGGCATGGGATCTGGTGGGATGATGATCGACCGCGCCCACCTTTACCGCTTCTACGGCAGCGACGTGTCCTATTTCACCGCCAAGGTGCGCCCGGCGCTGCGCTACAAGCGCGTGCCCTACGTCGAGCTGCTGGCGACGACGCGTGTCTACCAGGAGGTGATCCTCAAGCGCACCGGGCTGCGCTTCATCCCCATCGTCATCACCGACCGCGACGAGGTGTGGCAGGACACCAGCGCCATACTTGACGCCCTCGAGGCGCGCTTCCCCGAGCCGCCGCTGTATCCGGCCGACGCGGTGCTGCGCGTCGTCGCCTCCCTGTTCGAGGTCTACGCCGACGAGTTCATGATCCTGCCGGCGATGCACTACCGTTGGAGCTTTCCCGAGAGCGTCGCCAAGGCGCGCGCCGACTTCGCCGCCACCAGCGGCGACGTCGCGCAGGCGAACAAATTCGCCGATCGCATGTCGGGCAGCATCGGCGTTCTCGGCGTCGGCCCCGCGTCGATCCCCGCCATCGAGGCGCACCTGCGCGACCTGCTCGAGCGCCTGTCGGCGCATTTCGCCGTGCACCCGTTCCTGCTCGGCGGCCGCCCGTCGCTGGCCGACCACGCCATGATGGGCCCGATGTACGCGCACCTGTACCTCGACGCCGTGCCGGGCCGACTGTTGCGCGAAACGGCGCCGGCGGTGTGCCACTGGATCCAGCGCTGCAACTGCCCCGACCCGGACGATGGCGGCGCCTGGGCGACGCCGGCGGCGCTGGCGCCGACGCTGCGGCCGCTGCTCGAGCTGATCGGCGCCGACGCCGTGCCGCTGCTCCTCGACACCGTGCGCGGTGTCGAAACGTGGGCCGCAACCCGCCCGCCCGATGTCGTCGAACCGCCGCGCGCGCTCGGCGGCCATACGACGACGCTGCGCGGCGCCTCGTTCGGTCGCTACACCAGCTCCTACGCGCTGTGGATGGTGCAGCGCCCGCTCGACGCCCATCGCGCGCTCGCCGCCGGCGAGCGCGCCAGCGTCGACGCCTACCTCGCTGGCAGCGGCTGCGAGGCACTGCTCGCGCTGACGCCGTCGATCCGCCTGGTCAAGCGCGGCTTCGCGCTGGCCATAGACTGAAGGGGCGTGGATGAGTTTCTTCCGTAGAAAAACCGTCAGGCAACTGCAGAGCGAGGCTGCCGGCGGGAGTCTCCGGCGCGTGCTCGGACCCGTCAACCTGACCGCACTCGGCATCGGCGCGATCATCGGCGCCGGCATCTTCGTGCTCACCGGTCAGGCGGCGGCCCAGTATGCCGGCCCGGCGATCGTCTACTCGTTCCTGCTCGCCGGTCTGGCCTGCGCCTTCGCCGGCCTGTGCTACGCGGAGTTCTCGGCGATGATCCCCGCCGCCGGCTCGGCGTACACGTACAGCTACGCGACGCTCGGTGAGCTGTTCGCCTGGATCATCGGCTGGGACCTGATTCTCGAGTATCTCTTCGCCTCGGCCACCGTCGCCGTCGGCTGGTCTGGATACGTGGTCTCGCTGCTCAAGGACTGGGGCATCGAGATCCCCGCCCAGTATGCGTCGGCGCCGTTCAACCACATCGTGCCAGCGGACGCGGGCTGGAACGTCTGGCGCATCTTCACGGAGGGCTGGACGGCGACGGGCGCGGTGCTGAACGTCCCGGCGATGCTGATCGTCGGGCTCGTGACCATCCTGCTGGTGGTCGGCATCAAGGAGTCGGCGCGCTTCAACAACATCATCGTCGCCGTCAAGCTGGCGGTGATTCTCGCCTTCATCGGCTTCGGCATGTTCTACGTCAACGTCGACAACTGGCAACCCTTTGTGCCGCCGTCCGAGGGCGAGGGCCGCTACGGCTGGGACGGCGTGGTGCGCGGCGCCGGCGTGATTTTCTTCGCCTACATCGGCTTCGACGCCGTCTCGACCACCGCGCAGGAGGTGCGCAACCCGCAGCGCGACATGCCGATCGGCATCCTCGGGTCGCTGGCGTTGTGCACGCTGCTCTACGTGGCGGTGGCACTGGTGCTGACCGGCATCGTCGATTATCGCCAGCTCAACGTCCCCGACCCAATCGCCGTCGGCATCAACGCCGCCGGACCCGAACTGGCGTGGCTGCGCAGCGTCGTCAAGATCGGTGCCGTCGCCGGCCTCTCGTCGGTGATCCTGGTGATGCTGCTCGGTCAGCCGCGCATCTTCTACGCCATGGCCCAGGACGGTCTGCTGCCGCCGGCCTTTGCCTCGATACACCCGATCTTTCGCACGCCGTGGATTGCCTCGCTGGTCACCGGCGGCGCGGCCATGATCGTCGCCGGCCTCCTGCCCATCGGTCTGCTCGGCGAGTTGGTGTCGATCGGCACCCTGCTCGCCTTCGTCATTGTCTGCGTCGGCGTCCTGGTCCTGCGCTACACCGATCCCGACCTGCCGCGACCGTTCCGCGCCCCGTTCGTCCCCTTCGTGCCGATCGCCGGGGCTCTCACCTGCGGCTACCTGATGCTCGGCCTGCCGGTCGACACCTGGGCGCGCCTCATGGTGTGGATGCTGCTCGGCCTGGTGATCTACCTGCTCTACGGGCGGCGGCATTCGAAGCTGGCTCGCCGCTGAGCCGGGCGGCGACCGGCGCGTAGTTTTCTGGCGCGACCCCCTTGCCTCACCCCGCCCGCCAACCATAACGCCAGATGGAAAGTTTTCCATAACGCGTCACGGGGGGATCATGGGACACTGGATCAGCTGCCTTTCGATCGCGCTCTTCCTCGCCGCATCGGCGCTCTCGGCCGCCGCCGCGGTGACGCCGGTGCGCACCACATCCCTCGGGCTGCGCGACGACGTGTCCGATCCCGGCCGGCGCGCGCTGCGCTTCCGCGCCGTCACCAGCAAGGACGCGGTGGCCAATCGCATCATCGCGCCGGCGCCCGGCGGCGCCGCGGATCCGACCATCGTCGGCGCCGTGCTGACGGTCGAGAACGCCGCCGGAAGCGGCGAACGCGCTCAGATCGCGCTGCCGGCGGCGGGCTGGACGCGGCGCGGCACGACCACCAATCCGCAGGGCTACCTCTACCGTGATGCGGTGCCCGGCGCGGCGATCAGCAAGGTCCTGCTGAAGGACGACCTGCTGCGCGCGCGCGGCGGCGGCGCCGCCTTCGCCTACACCCTCGACGAGCCGCAGCAGAGCCGCATCGGCCTGCGCCTCGACAGCGGCGCCGACGCCTGGTGCGCCGAGGCGCCGGCGCGCGCCAGCGGCAATCCGCCGAGCACGGCCAACAACGACGCACCGGAGCGCTTCGAGGCGGCGGGCAACAGCCCCGCGCCGACGGCCTGCACGATCGGCCCGCGTTTCGCGCTGACGGTGCAAAACGGCTACGGATCGGGCGCGTATCCGGTCGGCGCGACGGTGCACGTCTGGGCCGCGCTCGATCCCGCCGACCAGCTGCTCAGTGTCTGGAGCGGCGACGACGCCGTGCTCGCCGAGCCGCTCGAGTGGCACACGACGCTGGTCATGCCGGCGCGGGACGCGACGGTCGCCGCCGCGATCGTCGACCGGCCGACGACGCTGGCGGTGAGTCAGTTCGGCGGCCCGAACGGCACGCCGAAGACCGTGCGCCGCTTCATCCCGCCGGCGCCGCGTGGCCTGGTGTTGATCCTGCACGGCACCGGCGGCAGCGCCAACTTCATCACCAGCACCGAGGCCTTCGCGGTGGCGTTGCGGCTGATCGAGAGCGGCTACGGCGTCCTCGGCACGGAGGCGGAGGAGGCGGTGGTCGGCGACCTCGACGGCGACGGCAAGGAGCGCTGGAACGCCGCCTTGACCCCCACCAATCTCGATCTGGCGACGCTCGATGCGCTGGTCGCCGACCTGCGCGGCAGCGGCGCGATCGGCGCGGCGACGCCGCTCTTCGCCCTCGGCATGTCGAACGGCGGCAGCATGGCGGTGACCCTGGGAGCGGTCGACGCCTCGGCGGTGGCGCCGGTGTTTCCCAATCTGACCTTCGCCGCCGTCATCTCCCACTGCGCCAGTGCGCGCGCCGGGTCGGTGGCGGTGACGACGACGCCGTCGGCGTGGTTCATGTGCCAGAACGACGACAACGAGAACGTCGGCGGCGCCGGCAACGCCGACGCCGCCGCCAACAGCGCCGCACTGGCCGGCCGCGGCGTGCCGACGCTCTACGACGAGCACCCCGCCTCGCCGCTCTACGACGCGCGCTTCGAGCGCATCGGACTCGCCAGCGGCACCTCGGCGGCGCTCGCCGCCGACCTGCGCGCGGCGGGCTTCGTCGGGGCCGGCGGATTCTTCACCCTCGGCACCGACGCGCTGACCGCCGCTGTGCTGGCGATGCCCTCACTGGCGCCGACGCTTGCCGCCCTGTCGCCGGCCCAGCAACGCAACGTCATCGACCAGCTGCGCGCCATGCAGGCCGAACACCAGATGTTCTCCGACTGGGCGGCGCGCGCGGCGGCGTGGTTCGACGCGCACGGGACGCTGCCGTGATCCGAGCCTGCGGGGCCGACACCGCGTCGGATCCCACCCGCGATCGGTTTTGGCATCGATGTGGATTGACAGCCTCTTGACATCACGCCATTCTAGCTTCATGAAAACGGCGCCGGTCACGGATCTGAAAAACCGCCTGAGCCACTACCTGCGTCTCGTCGCGCGCGGGGAGAATGTGACCGTCCTCGATCGCGGGAGGCCGGTCGCCCGCCTGAGCCGGGTAGAGTCGGATGACACCGAATTGGACGCGCTGGTTGCCGCCGGACTGGCACGGCCGCCGCTGACGCCCCTGCCGGAGGATTTCCTGGTGCGCGATCTGCCTCGACCGCGAGTGTCGGTTGTGCAGGCCCTGATCGAGGATCGCGTCGACCGCTTCTGACCGTGCGCTACTGGGACGCCTCTGCCCTCGTATCGTTGTGCCTCGCCGAGGAGGCGACGGCAGCGCTGCGCAGTCTCGCCGCCGCCGGCATCGCCACGTGGGCCGTCTCGTCGGTCGAGATCGCCTCGGCCATCGAGCGCCGCACGCGCGAGGGACATCTGACCCAGACCGAGCACGCGGCGGCGCGCGCCGCCCTGCTCCAGCTGGCGGCGGCGTGGACCGAGATCTCGGCCCTCGCGCCGGTGCGCGACCGCGCCCTGCGACTGGTTGCGACGCACGCCGTGCCGGCCGCCGACGCGATGCAGCTCGGCGCGGCCCTCGTCGCCGTCGCGGATCGCCCCGCCGGACACGCCTTCGTCTGCGCCGATCGCCGCCTGCGCGAGGCGGCCGCGCGCGAAGGGTTCGACGTGCTCCCCGACCGGTAACGGGGCGCAGCGCGCCGTTAGTTCAGCGGCGCGCCGCCGATCGGCGCGTCGTCGTCTTCCTGGCCGACCGCGGCGCCGCCCATCGCCGGGCCGCCGACCGGCGCGTCGTCGTCCTCCTGACCGACCGCGGCGCCGCCCATCGCCGGGCCGCCGACCGGCGCGTCGTCGTCTTCCTGGCCGACCGCGGCGCCGCCCATTGCCGGGCCGCCGACCGGGGCGTCGTCGTCGTCCTCCTGACCGACCGCGGCGCCACCGACCGCGGCGCCGCCGATCGGGCCGTCGTCCTCGCCGATCGGCTGGGCGAGCGCCAGAGTGGACCACAGGAGCACGACAGCGACGAGGATCGAAGGGGTGTGCATAGGCATTTCATACTCCGCCGACGAGCAGCGCGAAACCGGGAACCGCGGTGCAGACTCCGCCATGCGCGCGGCGGCGCCGGTTGACTCTCGGCGCCGCCCCTGCGAGCGGGCGTTGCATGCGGCTTGCCGACGATCAGGTGACCACCGCCGAGGTGCGGGACTGGCGCGGCCTGCATCTGCTGCACTTCGCCACGTCGTCGTGCTCGCAGAAGGTGCGCATCCTGCTCGGCGAGAAGGGCATCGACTGGATCTCGCATCCGGTCAACCTCGCCCGGCACGAGAACGCGACGCCGTGGTTTCTCGGCATCAACCCGCGCGGCGTCGTGCCGGTGCTGGTGCACGACGGCGTCGTGCATGTCGAGAGCAACGACATCATGGAGTATCTCGACACCCAGGTGCCCTCCGCCGCGCCGCCGTTGCTGCCGCGCGACGAGGCGGAGCGACAGATAGCGCGCGCGTCTCTGGCGCGCGAGGACGCCCTGCATCACGCGCTGCGGACCATCACCATGGGATTCCTGGTGCCGGTCGCCGCGGCGCGCAAGCCGTCGCGCACCCTCGAGACCTATGAGCACGGTGGCGCCGCCGACGAGCACCGCACCCGCGAGGTCGCCTGGTGGCGCGACTTCGCGCGCCAGGGCGTGCCGCGTGCCGACGCTCTGGCCGCCGCCGCCGCCTTTGCGGCCGCCTTCGCGCAACTCGACGCGGACCTCGGCACGCGGTCGTGGCTGCTCGGCGAGCGCATCTCCGTGCTCGAGATCGCCTGGTTCATCTCGCTGCACCGGCTGGTCCTCGCCGGCTACCCGGTCGCTCGCCATGCACGGCTCGAAGCGCACTACGCGCGACTGCGCCAGCGCCCGGCCTTTGCGCGCGAGATCGGCGCCGGCGGCGCCGTGGCGCTGCTGATGCGCGCCTACGCGCGCTATCGCCGACTCACCCGCAGCACGCTCGCCGAACTCCTCGCGGCGGGCGACGCCGCGGGCGCGCCGCGTTAGGCGAGCCCGCGGGCGCTCGCTCAGGAGAGGATCTTGCGCCCCGCTGCGACCACCGTCTCCGCCGTCGCCGTGGCGTCGAGCAGCGGCGACTGCGGCACCTGGCGGCCCTTCTCCACCGCCGTCCGGGAACCGATCGCCGCCAGCCAGCGCTGCAGGTGGTCGAGGCCTTCGACCTCGACACCCGACCACGGGTAGGTGTGCACCCAACTCCAGTTGGCGATGTCGGCGATCGAGTAGTCACCGGCCAGGAACTCGTGCGTCGCCAGGCGCGCGTTCAGCACCTCGAACAGGCGGCGGCTCTCGCGCTGGTAGCGGTCGATGGCGAATTGGATCTTCTCAGGCGCGTAACGGAAGAAGACATTCGCCTGGCCCATCATCGGCCCGATGCCGCCCATCTGGAACATCAGCCACTGCATCACCAGCGAGCGGCCCTGGGCGTCGGTCGGCATCAATCTGCCGGTCTTTTCGGCAAGGTAGACGAGGATGGCGCCGGACTCGAAGACGGCGAAGTCGCCGGCGTCGTGGTCGACGATGGTCGGAATGCGCCCGTTCGGGTTGAGCGCGACGTACCACTCTTCCTTCTGTTCGAGCTTCTGCAGGGCGATCGGGTGGACGGTGTAGGGTAGCGCCAGTTCCTCGAGGGCGATCGAGGCCTTCCAGCCGTTCGGCGTCGGTGATGTGTAGAGGGTGATCATCGCAAGCTCCTCTGACCGACCCGCGCGCTCAGCGCAGCGAGGCGTAGGTGGCGTCGAGCAGCGCCGTGGCGCGCGGGTCGAGCAGGATGTGCGGGCCGAGGCGATTGGGGGTGTAGCCGAAGCCGATCTTCGCCGCCGGGTCGGCGCAGCCGACGGCGCCACCGGCGCCGGGATGGCCGAAGGCGCCGGGGTTGGGGCCGAAGCGGGCATCGGCGCGCTCCTGCGACAGCATGACGCCAAGGCCGAAGCGGGTGGGCACCTGGAGGACCAGGTCCGGGCCGCTCGACTGCACCGTGCGCAGGCGTTCGATGCCGGCGCCGTCGAGGACGTGCGCGCCGGCGAGATCGCCGCCGCGTGCCAGCGCGCCATAGACACGCGCCAGATCGCGGGCGCCGCCGTGGCCGTTGGCGCCGGGGATCTCGGCGCTGCGCCAGGCCGCGTTGTTGACGCCGAGCGCCAGCGAGGGCGGGTTCATGAAGGCGCGCGCGGTCATGCTGTTCGGGTCGGCGAGGATCACCTGGGCGAGACCGAGGGCATCGGCGGGCAGCTCGTCGCCGGGAGCCAGGGCCAGCTCGCTCAGCTCGGCGACCCGATCATGCTCGGCCTCCGCCAGGCCGATGTGGAAATCGAGTCCCAGTGGGCGGGCGATCTCGTCGCGAAAGTAGGCGCCGAGGCTGCGCCCGTCGATGCGCCGCACCACTTCGCCGACCAGCCAGCCGAAGGTGACGGCGTGATACCCGTGCGCCGTGCCGGGCTCCCACCAGGGCTCCTCGGCGGCCAGCGCCGCGGTGATCATGTCCCAGTCGTAGAGCGCCTCGGGCGGCAGCAGTTCGCGCACCGCCGGCACGGCGGCGCGATGGCTGAGCAGCCAGCGCACCGGGATGCGCGACTTGCCGTGCGCCGCGAACTCCGGCCAGTAGTCCGCCACCGGCGCGTCGAGATCGAGGCGGCCGCGTTCAACCAGCTGGTGCGCGCACAGCGCCGCCATCGCCTTGGTGCACGAGTAGACGTTGGCGATCGTGTCGCGCTGCCACGGCGTGCTGCGCGCCTGATCGGCCCACCCGGCCCACAGATCGACGACGGTCTCGCCGTCGTGCACCACCGCCAGCGCCGCCCCGACCTCACGACCGCGCCGGAAGTTGGCCGCGAACGCCTCGCGCACCGGCGCGAAGCGCGCCGCGCACTCTCCACTGATCTCGATGTCACTCATCGGGCGGTTATGGCCGATGCAGGCGGGCTGGAACAAGCGCCACGGGAAAGGGGACGTTGGGGCGAAACGGGCACTTCGGTTCCGAAGTGCCCGTTTCGCCCCAACGTCCCCCTGTTCTCCTACGCCACGTCGGCCAGGGCTTTGCGGGCGGTGCGCGTGACGACAGCGGTGACCAGCACGGTGGCGACCAGTCCGAGAGCCAGGACGGCGTAGTAGCCGGCGCCCTTCTCCACCGCGGCGCCGCCGGCGAGGGCGGCGACGTCGCCAGCGAGCTTGCCGTAGTATACGAAGAGCAGCGTACCGGGCAGCATGCCGAACGAGGCGACGAGGTAGTCGACGAAGCGCACGCGCGTCAGACCGAGCGCGTAGTTGAGCAGCGTGAAGGGGAAGACCGGCGACAGGCGCAGCAGGAAGACGATCTTGCGGCCCTGGGCGCCGACAGCGCGGTCGATGGCGGCGAAGCGGGCGTTGCCGGCGAGGCGCTTCTCGATGGCGCTGCGGGCGACGTAGCGCGAGACGAGAAAGGCGCCCGACGAACCGAGCACGGCGGCGATGAAGACGTACACGACGCCGCCGACCAGGCCGAAGATGGCGCCGGCGGCGAGCGTCAGCACCGAGCCGGGGACGAAGCCGATGACGGCGGCGGCATACCCCGCGATGAAGACGATCGGACCCCAGACGCCGAGGCTGTTCACCCACTGCGCGAACTGCGGAATGTAGGCGCCGCCCTGGCGGGCGAGAACGATGAGGGCGAGCAGGGCGACGGCGCCGAGGGCGAGCTTGGCGAATGACGGCTTGCCGCCAGCGGGGGGGGAGACTTCGACGGCCTCGGGCATTGCGGGCATGGCATACCTCCTGGCTGGGGGAGATGCCCAGCGGACGGGCGGGGTTTCACTCGGACGGCGGCCTTCCCGCCGACGCTGGGACGTCGACCTGGCGGGCGCGGCGGGCGCTGCGCCGTATCAGACGCGGCGCGGCGGTCGCTGCGCCCTCCGTTTCGGGGCTCAGCCGACCCGTACCGGAAGGTGTTCGATGCCGACGATGAAATTCGACGGCCGCAGCGGCGGCGGATCGTCCGAGGCCAGCTGCAGCGTCGGCAGGCGGCGCACCAGTTCGTCGAACATCACCCGCAGCTCGAGGCGCGCCAGGCTGGCGCCGAGGCAGAAGTGGGCGCCGTAGCCGCCGAAGGCGACGTGCGGGTTGGGCTCGCGGGTGACGTCGAAGCGGTCGGGCTCGGCGAACACCGCCTCGTCGCGGTTCGCCGCCGGGTATAACAGCAGCACCTTGTCGCCGGCGCGGATGGTCTCGCCGTGCAGCACCACATCCTGCGTCGCGGTGCGGTTCATATTCTGGATCGGCGTCACCCAGCGCAGCATCTCCTCCACCGCCACCGGCACGCGGCGCGGCTCGCGCGCCAACAGCGCGTACTGATCTGGATGGCGCAGCAGCGCGTGCATGCCGCCGCTGATGACATGCCGGGTGGTCTCGTCACCGCCCACCAGGATCAGCAGCGACTCCTGCAGCAGCGCCGCGTCGTCGAGGCGTTCGCCGTCGATCTCGGCGTGCACGAGGAGACTCATCAGGTCGTCCTGGCGGGGCTTGGCGCGGCGGTCGGCGACGACGTGGCGATGGTACTCGGCATACTCGACGAAGGCCATCTGCGCCTTGACCAGGGCCTCGATCGGCGCGGTGGCGGAGAGGCCGCAGATGAGATCGTCGGACCAGCGCAGCAGCTTGTCATGGTCGGCCGCCTCGACGCCGAGCAGATCGCCGATGACCATCATCGGCAGCGGCGCGGCCACCTCGCGCACGAAGTCGAAGCTGCCGCGCGCCGCGGCGGCCTCGAGGAGCGCGACGCAGATGGCGCGGATGCGCGGCTCATGGTCCAGCACGCGGCGCGGCGTGAAGCCCTTGCTGACCAGCGCGCGGCGGTCGCGGTGCAGCGGGTCGTCGAGGTTGATCATCGACGGGATCGGCGGCGAATCCGGCCGACTGCTGCCGCCGCTGCAGAACACCTCGGGGCGCTTTGAACACTGCATGACGTCGGCGTGGCGGGTGATGCCCCACAGGCCGCTGACCTCGTCCCAGAACACCGGCGCGTGCCGGCGCATCCAGGCAAACTGCGGCCACGGGTCGGCGGCGTAGAACTGGCCATCGAGGAGGTGAATCTCGGGACGGGTGGGAAAGTTCGGCATGTGCGTCGCTTCAGCGGCCGGCGGCGGCGGCGATCTTGGCGGCCGCCTCGAAATCCACCTGCTCGCGATCGTCGATCCAGGCGTAGTCGACCTGTGCCCCGTCGACCAGGGTGAACGTCGGCCGCCAACCGGGCTTGCGCACCAGCATGAACAGCCCGCCCCACAACGTCGCCGCTTCGGCGGCGATGAAGCCGAGGGCCGCCGACAGCACCGCCTGCGGTACGCCGCCCAACTGCTTCGACAACAGCAGCGCCTGGAACGCCTCGCGCGCTCCCTCGCCGGCGATGGTCGGCGCGAAGATGGTGCCGAGGATCTGGATGGTCGAGCCGAAAACGATGGGCCAGAACTGCGCGCCGGCGACGCCGATCGCCAGGGCGGTGAAGAAGTACACCACCGCGGTGGTGAAGTGGGTGACGAATTTGCAGAACAACGCGGCGAAGAGCAGTCCGAGTTGGCCGCGGTAGGCGCCGACCGCGTCGGTGAGGCGCTGCACCTGCAGGCGCGCGCCGGCCGGCAGACGGGCGCCGAAGAGCGACAGCGCGCCGGTGAGCAGCCCTGGCCACACGAGGATCGCGATCACGCCGGCCGAGATGCCGCCGCCGACCAGCGCCACCGCGGCGGCGAGCAGCGGCGCCGCCTGCGGCCGGCCGAGGTGGCTCGTCACGTCGACGAGCACCTGGTAGCCGAAGGGCAGCGTCAGCACCATGCCGAGAAACAGCCCGGTAATGCCGATCAGCTTTTCGAGCGCCTTGGCGGTGACCACGCGCGGCCAGCGCTGCGAGTAGCGGCCGGCTTCGTACAGCGTGTAGCCGTCGAGGCCGATCGTGCTGGGCAGGAAGGTGCCGATGAAGCGGCCGATCAGGAAGGCGGTCATGATCGCCTGCCAGAACGGATAGCGCACGCCCTGACCGACCAGCAGCAGGTGCCAGGCATAGGCGGAAGAGACGACGCCGACCGCCTTGACCGCCATCGCCAAGAGGCCGAACAGCACGAAGGCGCGGCCGTCGACGTAGGGCAGGTAGGCGATGATGGCGTCGTAGATGGGCAGGCGGCGGCCGTCGCCGACATCGATCGGGTGGCGCAGCAGGGCCAGCATCGCGGCGACGGTGAAGAGCGACTTGGCGATCAGGTCGGCGCGCCCGCGCGCCGGCGCGGCGAGATGGCGACGACCGAACCAGTAGGCGAGGCTGGCGACGCTGAGGACGGCCAGCCCTTCGAGGCCGAGGCGGCCCATCCAGGCGTCATAGGTCAGCAGCGCCGCGGCGGCAGCCGCGACGGCGAGGCCGACGACGGCGAGCGGGGAGGTGGACGACGGTGGGCCGGTCACAGGCTTCGACCCATAGCCTCCGGCCGAAGCCGCAAGCAAGGTTGCGGCGCGGATCAGGCGCCGACGCGCGCTTTGATCGGCGAGCGCGGCAGCTTGGCGACCGCGGCGCGGGTCAGCGGCGTCATCTGGCCGGTGCGCTCGGGCAGCACGACGTAGCCGTAGAACATGGCGGCGGCGAAGAGGAACGGGATGCGCATCAGCACCGGACTCATCCAGCCCGCTTCGAGGTCGGTGAAGAGCAGGCTGAGCGCGCCGATCGTTCCCGCCGCCAGCGCCAGCAGCTTCAGGTTCTCGATCTTCGCCGCCATGATCAGGACGAAGAAGAAGAACAGGTAGAACTCCTGGCTGGCGCGCGACAGCAGCAGGATGGCCGACACCATGGCCGTGTCGGTGATCAGGATCGGCGCCTGCATGCTGGCGTCGAAGAAGTTGAACGGCGGCACGGTGCCGAGAAACAGGTTCGAGAACAGGGCCAGGCCGACCAGCACGGCGACGGGCAGCGGCGATCCGTCCTGGGTCTCGAGCAGCCCCACCGCCCCGGTGACGAATATCAACGCATAGCGACAGAGCAGAAAGCGCTGCTTGCGGACGATGGCTTCGGCTTCGCGGATCATGGCCAGGACAATCTGTAAGCAATCCGAGTGCCGAACCCGGCCCTACCACATGGCATGTGAACCAGTCGGCGCCGCGCCGGCACAACCGTCGCCAGGTGGTGGACCGCCAGTCCGTCGCCGATCACCGTGCGCGAATACATGCGCACTGAATGTTGCCCGCTGTGCAACGCTGCCTCGGCGATGAGAAGAGCGGTCTGGCAAACCGCCGCGGCGATCCGCGTGCAGCACACGCATGCACCCGCCCGGAGACTCCGTCCTCTACCGCCGGATTTCTGAGGCCAGTGCGCTCCGTCGGACTTCGCCGCGTCGGTTCTTCAGCCGCCCCCGGGACGGTGCCATGTCACCGAGGGTGCGCCGATCGCCGTGGCAAGGCGCCGCCGCGATCCGGAGACTCCGCGCCCACCGCACCAGCCGTGCGCCGCTACCGCGGTACAGCGCTCGGTGGAGAGCCGTGACGCTCCTCACGACGTCCAGAGGAGTCACGAATCGACGCCCACCCAAGGTCAGGCCGGGTGCCGTTCCCCACGACGGAGTGCACGCTCGGGGCGTTGGCGACGACCGCCATCGAGCTCGACGCCCTGCAGGCGTGGTCATCAGCCCTTCAGCACCTCCGTGTACCGTCGCTGCATCTCGTCGGGCGTCACCACTTCGATACGGTGGCCGATGTTCCAGCTGTGACCGAACGGGTCGCGGATCCGGCCCGACCGCTCGCCGTAGAATTGGTCCTGCGGCGGCATCTGGACCTGCGCACCCACTGCGACGGCGCTGGCGATCACCGCGTCGGCGTCGTCGACGTGCAGGTGGATCGTCACGCCCGAACCGCCGATCGTCTCCGGTCCGACGATGCCATACTCCGGGAACTCGTCAGCCAGCATCAGGGTGGCGCCGCCAAACTCGAGTTCGGCGTGGCCGATCCGTCCGCTTGGTTCGGTGAGCCGGAACTTCTCCCGCGCGCCGAAGGCCTGTATATAGAAGTCGATCGCCTTGGCGGCACCGCGGACGCAGAGGTACGGAAACACTTCGTGGATGCTCACTGGGAGGCTCCTTCCATGGCGTGCATGTACCGCGGGCGGCGCCGGCGGTCTTGTAAGAAATCGACCTCGGCGATCGCGACGTGGTGCGCGACGCGAGGCGATACCCGCCGGTACTCGCCGGGGGTGATGCCGGCGAATTCGCGGAAGTCGCGATTGAAGTGCGGCTGGTCGCTGTAGCCCGCCACCAAGGCCGAATCTGCCCACGCGGCGGTCGGCTCCGCCGCGACCCGATCGAGGACGCGCTGGAAACGGAGCACACGGCAGTAGCGCTTCGGGGAGAGGCCGACCGCGCGGCGGAAGAGCGCGGTGAACCCGCGATGGCTGTAGCCGGTGGCGACCACCACGGCACGGATGTCCGGTGCGGTGCGGAAGTGCGCCAAGGCGTGCGCGACGGCGGGATGCAGGCCGCGCACGGTGGGCAGGCGCGCCTCCAGCAGCGCGTCGAGCAGGTCGAGCTGACGCTCGGGACGACGTGCCTCGTGGAGCTGCTCGCGGATCCGCGCGGCCGATCGCGGCCAGAGGTCGTCGAGCGCCGTGTGGCGGTCGGCGAGTTCGTCGGCCGGCATGCCGAAGAGGAGCTGCGACGCGCCGGCGCACAATTGGGCGCCGACGGACCACGTCGGCGACGACACTTCGCGCACGTAGCACGACGCGCGGGCCCCACCGACGACGGCGCGACCGACGGCGCGGCCGGCGCTGTCGGCGACGTCGTCGAAGAGGCGTAGCGGCTCGTCGCCGAGCCGGAATACGAGGTGCATGTCGCCGGTGGGCAGGACGCGCTCGCGACGCGCCGCATCGGGGGGCTGCGGCTCAGTGCCGTTCGACGCCCAGAGCGTGCGAACGAAGGGACGAAGCGACGGGCGGGGTTGGCGCTGCAGGTACATACCGAGCGCCCGCCATACCGCACCGGCCCGGCGTATGGGAACCGCGGAGTTGGCGAGCGGCGGGTGGCGGAACCGATGACCTTCCCTCGACCGTTGAGGCCACAACGCGGAACCAACAAGCCGCACGAGCGATTCGATTCTCGGGTTCGCAGAGAGGGAGCGATTCTCCTGCGTGCGCCGATCTCGCCGTCGCGCGTCCGCTGAGGAGACCGGCGGTCGGCTCGCCAGCGAGCGAGCCCGACGGCGCGGCAGCGACGCGCGGATCGACGCGGCAGCGAGACGGAGCCATCCGCTCGACGCACATTGCCGCGCGGACGCGCGCGGTCGTGGTGTCGCCGGCGAACGGGGCTCAGGTGCGTCGCAACCGGCGGCTATCCGGCGACGACGCGTTCGGTCATGCGCTGCAGGCGGTCACTGAGGATGCGGGTCATGTTGACCAGCAGGCGCGCGGCGGTGCGCGGGTAGCGGCGCTGCAGGCGGTCGAGAAAGGTCTGGTCGATTTCCAGGACTTCGACCGCGTCGCGCGCGATCACGTCGGCACTGCGCTGCTCGCCGCGCACCAGGGCCATCTCGCCGAAGACGTCGCCGCGCGCCAGTGTCATCAGCCGGGTGCGCGAGTCGCCGCTGCCGCCCCAGACGTCGCCCGTGCCCTCGACCATCACGTACATCTCGCGCCCGGTTTCGCCCTTGCGCACGATCGCGTCACCGGGCGCGAAGCGGCGCAGTCGCCCCATCAGGACCACCAACCGCGCCTGCGCCGGGCGCAGGCCGCGCAGCAACGGGATGGTGTGCGTCGGATCGGCGCCCAGCTTCACGCCGACCAGATCCCACAGGGTGATGATTTTCGATGTCGCCAGCAGGGCCGGGAGGACGATGAGATTGGACAGCAACGCGGCGACGATGGTGACGGCGGTGAGCTGGCCGAAGCTGCGGATGGGAACGAAGCTCGAGCCGGCGAAGGTGAGAAAACCGAGAAACAGCGCGACGGTGGTGAACACCACCGGGACGCCGACGCCGCGCAGCGTGGCCTGCAAGGCTACTGACTGCTCGCTCGCGCCGCGCAGCTCGCGGCTCAGGCGGGTCATGAAGTGAACCGTATTGTCCACCGCGATGCCGAGGGCGATGGTGGCGATGAGGCTGGTGCCGAGATTCAGCGGGATCTCGAACCAGCCGAGCAGACCGAAGAAGATGAGGATGGCGAGCAGATTGGGGATGATCGCCAGCACGCCGATGCGCAGCGACAGGAACATCAGCGCCATGATTGCGAAGATGATCGCCAGCGCGAGGGTCAGGCTCTGTATCTGACCGGTGACGATGTCGGAGGACGTGCCGGTCATCAACACCAAGGTGCCGGTGGGCTCGATGCGGAGGCTGGCCGGGATCTTCTCAGCGATGTAGGCGCGAACCCGGCTCAGCAGCGCCTCGATCTGCGTCGATCCGGTCAGCGTCGAGCGCACGAGAATGTTGCCGCGATCGAACTCCGGCGTGACGACAGAGGCGAAGGACGCCGCGTTCTTCTTCACCATCTTCATGATCGGAACGAGGCTCGCCGGGTCCTCCCAGAAGCCCTTGGGCGCCACGAAGGGCACCATGTTGCCCTCCTCGTCGAGGACGAAATCGTCGCCGCCACCGGTGTTGAATCCCGGCTCCAGGATCTCGAGGTAGTCGACCAGGGACACCGTGCCGCTGACCCCCGGTTGCTCGTTGAGGAAGAGCTGCAGGTCCTTGATCTGACGCAGCACTTCCCAGCGCTCGAGGGTCCCCGGCTGGCCGCTGTCGATCACCAGGTAGAAGGGATTGCTGCCGACGATGGTGTCGTTGATGACTTGGTTGTCGCGGCGCACCGGCGAGTCGGGATCGAAGTAGGCGAGGAAGTTCGAGTCGACACGGATGCGCGGTACACCGAGCAGCGCAACGAGCCCGACCAGCGCCGCCGCGGCGAGCACGGCGCCGCGCGCCGCGTAGGCCCTCTCGCCCAGGCGCGCCAGGGCGTTCTGCAGCCAACCGGGCGCCGCCGGCTCGGGGCTCGCCGCCGCCACCGCCAGCGGCGCCGGCCACAGCACCAGCAGGGCGGGCAGGAGCACCAGCGACGTCAGCGCGAGAAACGCGATACCGATCACCGAGAACAGGCCAAGGTCGCGGATGGCGACGATGCTGTTGGCCAGCAGCGCACCGAAGCCGATGACCGTCGTGCCGGCTGAGATCAGCACCGGCATCATGACGTCATCCAACGTCCGGCTGACGATCTCGAGGTGGTCGACGTCGACGAGGCTTTGGCGCAGCTCATGGTAGTGCGCCAGGACGTGGATCGCGTAGGAGCTGCCGACGACGAGCAACAGCGGCGGCAGGACGAAGGTGCCCAGATTGATCGACTTGCCGGCCAGCACCAGGATGCCGATGCTCCAGGTAACGGCGACGACGACCGACAGAAAGGACGCCGCGACGTCGCGCAGGCGCCGGAAGGAGAGCCACAGGGTGGCGAGGACGAGGGCCAGGGCGATGGGAGTGAAGACGAACAGGTCGCGCCGCATGTCATCGGTGGCGGCTTGCTTCACATGCGCCGCGCCGGTGTAGAAGAACTCCTCGGGGCCCTGCTCGGCGGCGAGGATCGCGGCGATCTTGGCGTCGATCTGCAGGTCGGCGTAGCGCACGTCGGTCATGTTCGCGAAGAAGACGTTGATCGCGGCGCCGCCGAAGTCGGGCGCGATCAGATTGGCGCGGAACAGCGCCGTCGCGGCGAGTTTCTTCTTGAGGGCGGCCACGGCGTCGGGCGGAATCGGAATCACCGGGATGAGCGGCGGCGGACTGAAGGCATCGGCCGACGGGTCGACGGCGCTGGTCAGGCTGATGACCTTTTCCACCCCATCAAGGGCGGCGAGCGCGTTGGTGACGCGGCGGATCTTGACCAGGGAGCGCTCGCTGAAGAGATCATCGGAGCGGACTCCGATCACGCCGATCTCGTCGCTGCCGAAGGTCGCCCGCACCGACTCGTAGAACTCGACGCCGGGATCGTCGGCGGGCAGGACGCTGGCGATCGAGCTCTCGATGCGCACACGGAGGGCGAAGCTGCCGAGGACGACGGTCAGCGCGGTGAACACGGCCAGGGTCAGCCGTGGGCGGCGGAGTAGTGCGCGGAAGAAGTCCATCCAGGGCTTCTAGTCCAGTGCGCGGCGCCTTTGCGAGGCGCGGGGCCGGCAGCGGGGCGGAGCAACCCCCGCCGCCCCTCGCGCGCGTCTCGCCCCTCCAGCCGCGACGTCCGCCAGTACGGTACTGAGTCGAATCGCCAGCTGGGATGGGCTATCCGCTTGCGGTCAGCGGACCAGGGGGTCAGACATAGGGCATCAGGATGGAGGAGCCCGTGAACCAACGTTCCGTCGCCGCTTCGTGCGATCACGACATCCCATTGCGCAAGCCGAACCTGGAGTTCGATGACTCGATCCCGCGCTACTGGATGAACGGCAATCTGTTCGCAACGCACTTCTTCAACGGGCTCAACCTGGTCTTCCCGGACGGCGAGCGCTTCTTCGTCAAGGCGGTGCACGACCACCTCGACCGCATCACCGACCCGATCCTGCTGCGCCAGGCGAAGCAGTTCGCGGCCCAGGAGGGGCAGCACGCCAACCAGCACGAGAAGTACTTCGACTGTCTGCGCGGGCAGGGCTACCGCATCGAGATCTTCCTGCGCCGCTTCCACCGCTTCATCGGCCTCACCAACGCGTGGATGCCGGCCTCGCTGCGTCTGGCGGTGACGGCCGGGGCGGAGCACTACACGGCGGTGCTCGGCGCCGGCGCGATCGAGGAGTTCGCGCTGCTCGCCGACGCCGACCCGACGATGCGCAAGCTGATCGTCTGGCACGCCACCGAGGAGATCGAACACAAGGCGGTCGCCTTCGACGTCCTGCGCGCGACCCACCCCGGCTACCTGCTGCGCATCGCCGGCTTCGTCGTCGCCACGGTCGCCCTCTTCGGCTGGTCGATCGCCGGCACGCGCATGCTGATCCGGCAGGACCGGGTGCCGCGCGCCAGGGTCAAGGAGCAGCGCCGCCTCGCCCTGGCGCGCGACGACGGCCGCGGCCTGCGGCGCATCCGCGCCGGCGTGCGCGCCTACTTCCGGCGCGACTTCCACCCCAACGAGCAGGACCACCTGGCGCTGGCGCGGCAGCGGCTGTCAGAGTTGATGCCCGCCTTCCCCGCCTGAGGCGTTCGCGAAGGCACAGATTCTGAGCGACAGAACGAAGGCGGGCAGAGCCTTCGCCAATCAATCTCGGGCTCGATAGCCGTCGGCAGTGGAGGCATCAGATGGCAACCTCCTCGGCTTCGACCCTACTCCAAGTCGTCGTTGGGCTCGGGCTCCTCAACGTTTGGCTGGTGCGGGCGCGGTCGTCGACCGCGTTTCGTGGAGGTTCGGCGCAGTCGCTCAGAGAAGAGTTTGCCGCGTACGGTCTCCCTGAGTGGGTCTTCTATGCGATCGGCGGCTTGAAGATCGGGGCGGCGGTATTGCCCGCGTTTCTGATGCTGTTGATGTCCATGGCCATTCTTCTGCTGCGCTGAGCACCGGATCCGCGCAACGTACACTTGGGCTCACCACTGGTTCGTTCCCGGGCCACCCTTGAACGGTCCGACGATGTCGGAGGTGATCCACCCGCCGTAAAACCCGCCCGCTTGCGGCGTGACCCGCTCGCCACCGACGAAGCAGGCATCCATCGGTGCGGCATAGAAGGCGAGGTAGTCGCGGATCGCGCCGAAGGCGATGCTCGGCGCGGGGTAGGAATAGGCGACGTTGACTGCCTGGCGTTCCCCGACGACGACCGACCAGTACGCCGCCCCGCCCTTCCACTCGCAGAACGATGCGCGTGCGCTGGCGACGAGACGTTCGCAGCGTACGTCGCCGGGGGGCAGATAATACACGGGCGGATGACTCGTCTCGATAACGCGCCATGCTCGCACGGTGTCGGCAATGGTCACGCCCGCGAACACGACCTGAATACGCTTCGTCGTCCGCTCGAGTCGTGGCGGCCGAGGATAGTCCCAGACCGATTCCTGCCCGGGTGCTGGTCGGATTGGTGTTGGGCGTATTCCGCTCATGGTCGTCCTCCGATCACGTTCGTCGGAACAGGTGGCGGGGCGCCGCTTCGGACTCCAGCTGGCGCAACCGGACGCCGGCCGCGCGAGGCGTCTCGGCTCGACCGCTGCAGTGGCGGGCAGCGGTTCGTCACCCAGGTCACCGGATAGCAGACCGACGGCGACCGCGGGAAGCAGGATGAGGGCTGGACGGCCGAGGGGCCGCGCGCGAGTATCCCACCCGAGTGGTCGCTGCCTCGTCGTGGCCGCCCCGCCGGCTGCCGCTGGTATGTTCCCGAGTCGTCCGTGGCTGTAGTGTCGCTCTATGGCGGCGAGGAGGGTGCAGAGCGCGCGGACGCGGCACGGGGTCGTCATCGTCGGCGCCAACTTCGCCGGCCTGAGCGCCGCGCTCGCGCTGCCTGCGGCTGGCGACGTGGTGGTGGTCGACCCGTGGCCCTGGTTCGAATGGTTACCGAACATCCACGAGTTGGTGTCGGGCGTGAAGCGGCCGTCGGATCTGCGCCTACCGCGCCGTGAGATCGTCGCGCGGGCCGGGCACCGCTTCGTGCGGGCGCGGGTCGTCGCCATCGATCTGCGGAGTCGTACGCTGCGGCTCGACGACGGACAGCGCCTTGCGTTCGAGCACTGCCTGCTCGCCGTCGGCGGAATCAACAACGACTACGGCGTGCCCGGAGCGGCGCGTAACGGCATGCCCTTCAAGAGCGTCGCCGACTGCGCGGCGATCGGTAGCCGCCTGCGCCGTCTGGCCTCCGGCGCGGGGCGATTCGCGGTGGTCGTGGTCGGCGGTGGTTTCGAGGGCATCGAGGCGCTGGGGGAAGTGCTGCGCGCCTACCGCCACCATCCGCGGATCGAGATCCACCTGGTCGAGCGCGCCGATCGGCTGATGCCCGAGGGGCCGCGCGCGGTCGACGCGATCGTGCGGCGGCGCGTCGACGGGCTGCCGGTGCGCATCCACTGCGCGCAGCGGGTGACCCGAGTGACGCCGCGCGGCGTCGCGCTGGCGTCGGGACGGACGCTGGCCAGCGATCTGACCATCTGGACGGGCGGGGCGAAGGCGCCGGCGCTGCTCGAGGGGGGCGGGCTCGCCCGCTCCGCCGCCGGCTGGATTCAGGTGCGCGGCGATCTCTCGTGCCACGCCGCCGCAGGCGTCTTCGCGACCGGCGACGTCGCCGACCTGCCGCGGCCGATCGCCAAGCAGGCCTACCACGCCATCGACATGGGCCGGCACGCGGCCCAGAACATCCTGCGGCGGGTCCGCGGCGAGAAGACCCTGGCGTTCGCGCCGGCGCCGAAGCCGGCGCTGGTCGCCTTCGGCGATCTCGACACCTTCCTGATCACCCCCTCGCGCGTCATCTCCAGCCCGGCGCTGGCGGCCGCCAAGGAGGCCGTGTTCCAGATCACGATCGCCGGCTTCGACAGGCTCGGCAGCCTGGCGGGGTTACAGCGGGCGAGCGCACGCGGCCGGCAGGCGCTCGGCGAGCTGGTGCTGCCGACGCTCCACTCCCTCGACGCAGTGACGCGGGTGCTGTCGCTGCGGGTCGCCGATGGCGCCGGTTGAGGAAGAGGGCGGCGCGCTGGCCGCCTCGCGGACGAGCGTCTGGGAGGCGGCGGAACGCGAATGAGCGAGCGCATCCTGGTCACCGGTGCCACCGGCTACGTCGGCGCGCGACTGCTGGAGGCCCTCGCCGCGCGCGGCGCGCCGGTGCGCGGCCTCGCTCGCCGGCCGGAGGCCCTGCGGGCGCGGGTCGTACCCGGCGTCGAGGTGGTCGGCGGCGACGTCCTGCGGCCGGAGACCCTGCCGGCCGCGCTCGCCGAGATCGGCACTGCCTACTATTTGATCCATTCGATGGGCTCGGCGGAGCCCTTCGAGGCCAAGGACCGCGTCGCGGCACGGCACTTCGGCGACGCGGCGCGCGCGGCGGGCGTGCGGCGGATCGTCTACCTGGGTGGCTTGGGTGACTCGGCCGAGGTGCTCTCGCCCCACCTGCGCAGCCGTCAGCAGGTCGGGGACATTCTGCGCGCCAGCGGCGTCGAGACGCTCGAATTCCGCGCCTCGGTCGTGATCGGGCCCGGGAGCCTGTCGTTCGAGCTCGTGCGCGCCCTGGTCGAGCGCCTGCCGGTGATGGTCATGCCGCGCTGGGTCTCGGTGCCGGCCCAGCCGATCGCCATCGACGACGTCCTCGCCTACCTGATCGCCGCCCGCGACCTGCCGCCCGGCGACAGCCGGGTGTTCGAAATCGGCGGCGCCGACGTCGTGTCCTACGCCGACCTCATGCGTGAGTATGCCGCGCTGCGCGGGCTGCGCCGCTGGATGATCCCGGTGCCGGTGCTGACGCCGTCGCTGTCGAGCCTGTGGCTCGGGCTGGTGACGCCGGTGTACGCGCGCATCGGCCGCACGCTGATCGAGAGCATCGTCCACGCTACGGTGGTGCGCGACGACGCTGCTGAGGCGCTGTTCCGCATCCACCCGCGCGGCATGCGCGCCGCGATGGCCGAGGCGCTGGGCGCCGAGGCACGCGACCTCGACGCGACGCGCTGGTCGGACGCGCTCTCCTCGTCCGGCGCGCCGCGTGCCTGGGGCGGCGTGCGCTTCGGCAGCCGCCTCGCCGACATGCGGACGGCGGTGGCACCCGTGCCGCCGGAGCGCGCCTTCGCCGCGGTGCGCCGCATTGGCGGTCGCACCGGCTGGTACCATGCCGACTGGCTGTGGACGGTGCGCGGCTGGATGGACCTGCTGGTGGGAGGCACCGGGATGCGGCGCGGCCGGCGCGATCCAGACGAACTGCGGGTCGGCGATGGGCTCGACTGCTGGCGCGTCGAGGTGTACGAGCCGGGCCGCCGCCTGCGTCTCGTGGCCGAGATGAAGCTGCCCGGCCGCGCCTGGTTGGAGTTCGAGGTGGCACCGCATCCCGAGGGTTCGCGCGTACACCAAACGGCGATCTTCGAGCCCGCGGGGCTGGCCGGCTTGAGTTACTGGTACGGCGTCTTTCCGCTGCACCAGGTGCTGTTCGCCGGCATGTTGCGCGGCCTGGTCGAAGCCGCCGCGCGGGAGGAACGCGCCAGCGGTCCTGCCGTCCCGTGAGCGCGCCCTGCGCCTGACGGCGGAACCAGCACGGCGCGCACGTCCGAGGCTACTCCGTCACGGAGCCTCATCCCCATACAGAAGCCGTGCAACGCGCTGCATCCGCGGGCTCAGGACCAAGTTCTCTCGCTTCGCCTCTTCCAGGTACGCGTAGCCGTAGAACACCAGGAACAGTCCGGCCCCGACCAAGCTGCTGATCAGCACCCCAAACATGAAGACGACGACGTCGAGATTCATTCGTTGCACCGGATCCTTGCTATTCAGATTCGTTCCGTCGCCCCGGGCGAGTGTCGAAGAACTTTTCCTTCCACTCACCAGTGAGGATTCCGGCCGCGACGATGATCGCCACGAGTCCACCCCAGAGGAACACGGCGACGTCGAGGTTCATGGGAGGCCCTCAATCAACGCCGCGGCAGCGAGTTCAATAGGGTAGCCAGCGAGAGAATGGACGGCACCCAGATACCGATGAAGATGCCAGTCTGCCGATCGACGAGAAACCAACAAGCGACTGAACCCAAGAACGACAGGAAGGCCGCCACCAACCAGAGGATGACCGGGAGATTAAGCTTCGGCATGCCGGGAACGATACACGCTGTGGTCGGCGGCACCACCCCCTTGGACCGTATCGATCGCGCCGAAGTGTCAGGCCTCGAGTAGGCTGCGCAGCATCCAGGCGTTCTTCTCGTGGACCTGCATCCGCTGCGTGAGGAGGTCGGCGGTTGGCTCGTCGTTGGCCTGATCGACCACCGGGAACACCGACCGCGCCGTCCGTACGACGGCCTCGTTGCCCTCCACCAGCAGCCGCACCATCGCCTCGGCCTTGGGCTGCCCCTGGGTTTCCTTGATCGAGGCGAGCTTCACATATTCGCCGTAGGTGCCAGGCGCCGGAAACCCCAAGGAGCGGATGCGCTCGGCGATCAGGTCATTGGCAAGCCACAGTTCGTTGTATTGCGCCTCGAACATCAGGTGCAGGGTGTTGAACATCGGCCCGGTCACGTTCCAGTGGAAGTTGTGGGTCTTGAGGTACAGCGTGTGGTTGTCGGCGAGCAGATGGGACAGGCCAGCGGCAATTTTGGCACGGGCCTTGGCGCTGATGCCGGTGTCGATGAGCGGGGCGGTGACTTTCTTTTCTTTCATCGAAAGCTCCTGTGATTGAGGGCGCCGTCAGGGAGCGCCGGTGGGCGGCGTTGAGCTGGGAAGAGGATGCGCGCCGCGAGCTGGCCGCTCGGGTGCCGGGCAGCAGCCGGGTGCGCAGACCTGCGGGCTGGGGGGCAGCGGGCCGAGACTGCGCGGCGGGTCACCCTGCAGCCGTTCGAGCACCAGCTCGCGGATGGTATCGACGAAACGCGGATGGGTGCCGACGGTCCCGGCGCGCACCATGGACAAGCCGAGCTCCTGGCACAGCCGCCGCGCCTCCACGTCGAGATCGTAGAGCACCTCGACGTGATCGGACAGAAATCCGATCGGGGCGATGACGAGCCCGGGCGTGCCGCGCGCACGCAGCGCCCGTACATGATCCAGGATGTCCGGCTCGAGCCAGGGGATCTGCGGCGGGCCGCTGCGGCTCTGCCAGACCAGGTCCCAGTGGGGGTGGCCTATGCGTTCCGCGATCAACGCCGCGGTGGCTCGCAGCTGCAGCTCATAGTCGGAGGTACTCGCCATCGAACGAGGAATGCTGTGCGCCGTGAAGACGAGGCGCGCCGCGGCGCGCCGGTGCGGGTCGAGCGCGGTGCCCAGTTGGTCCCAGGCCGCCTGCACCCGTTCGATGGAGGCCTCGACGAAGCCGGGGTGATTGAAGAACCGCCGCAGCGGTTCGATCAGCGGCGCCCCCCCGACCGCGCCGCGCGCCTGCTCGATGTCGCCCCGGTACTGCCGACAGCCGGAGTACGAGCTGTACGCCGAGGTGAGGAACGCCAGGGCGCGTTTCACCCCGGCATCCTTCATCTCCGCCACCGCGTCGACGAGCAGCGGCGCCCAGTTCCGATTGCCGAAGAAGATCGGAAGGTGCAGGCCGTGGCCGTCGAAGTCCCGACGGAGCGCAGCGATCAGGGCTCGGTTCTGATCGTTGAGCGGGCTGCGGCCGCCCAGGTGGACGTAATGCTCGGCCACGATCCGCAACCGTTCTTGCGGGATGCCGCGTCCGCGAGTGACGTTCTCCAGGAAGGGTATGATATCTTCAGCGCGCTCGGGCCCACCAAAAGACACCAACAGCAGGGCGTCGTAGTTCTCCATCTCGCAGTCTCGCCTCAGGTGTCACACGATTCGATCCGCTGGCAAGGGGGTCTGGGAACCGGCGCACCGCCGATGCCGCGCGGCGCTGGCGCCGACGGGGCTGCGGTTCGCGGCGTTCATCCGAACTGCATCTCGCGGACGCCGGCGGCAATGCGCAGCGGCGCGGCGGTGGCGCTCCTGACATCGTCGATGGTGAGGCCGGGGGCGATCTCGCGCAACAGAAAGCCGTCGGCATCGATGTCGATCCACGCCAGATCGGTGATCACGCTCGTAACGCAGGCGAGGGCCGTCGCCGGATAGTCGATCTTCTCGACCAGCTTCGAGCGCCCACCGCGATCACGTTGGTAGCAGATGGCGATGACGCGGGCGGCGCCGGCGGCGAGGTCCATGGCCCCGCCGATGCCACCGGTGCCGCCGGCCGGCGTGCTCCAGTTGGCCAGGTCGCCGTTCTGGCCGACTTGAAATGCGCCGAGCACGACCGAGGTCACGCGCCCGCTGCGCGCCATGGCGAAGGAGGTCGTCGAGTCGAAGAATGAGGTGCCGTCGAGCATGCTCACAAACTGGCCGCTGGCGTTGTACAGGTCGATGTCCTCCTGCCCTTCGTCGGGGAAGGGCCCATACCCGAGGATGCCGTTCTCTGCATGCAAGGTGACGTCGCGACCCTGGATGAAGTTCGACACCAGCGTCGGCAGACCGATACCGAGGTTGACGTACTCACCGTCGCGCAACAGGGTCGCCACCTTCATTGCCATCAGGTCGGGCGGCAGGCCGACGGCGCCGTCGTTCAGCGCCCGTCCCTCGGTGCCGACGGTGCGCCCGAAGCCCATCAGGATGTGCCGCAGCACCGGGAGGCTGAGTTCCAACGTGGTCTTGACGATGCGGTCGACAAACACCCCTGGCGTGACCACCGCTTCGGGATCGATGGTGCCGCGCGCGACGATCTCTTTCACCTCGGCGATCGTCGTCGTCGCCGCCGTGGCCATCGCGGGCCCGAAGTTGCGCATGCCGCGGCGGTAGGTGAGGTTGCCGGCGGTATCGGCGTGATGCGCCTGCACAAGCGCAAAGTCAGCCCGCAGGGCCGGCTCGAACACATGCATTCTGCCGCCCAGCTGGCGCAGCTCCTTGCCACGCGCCGCGGTCGTGCCGACGCCGGTCGGCGTATAGAAGCCGCCCAGGCCCGCACCGCCGGCGCGGATGCGTTCGACCAAGGTACCCTGCGGCACCATCTCGAGTTCGATCTCGCCGGCCGCGACCTGCTCGGCGATCGCCGTCGGGATCGCTGGCGAAGCCAGGTAACTGCACACCAACCTGCGAATCTGCTTCTTGTCGGCGAGGATATTGAGCGAGGTGGGTCCGCCGGCCGGCGTGTTGCAGATGACCGTGAGGTCCTTCACCCCGCGCTCCGCGAGCGCCAGCAGGCAGTCGGTCGGCCAGGCCTGCGGCGGACCAAAGCTGTGGACGAGCACGGTGGCGCCATCGTCGATATCGGCCACCGCCTCGTGCGCGGTTGCGCAGAGTCGCTTTTTCGACATGTGGCGTCGCATCCCATGCCACCGCGGTCGGGGCAAGTACGCGGTATGTCGTCGTGACTGCCATCGCGCCGCCACGTCTGCGCCCCAACCTGTTCGCGGCGTACGACACCATCGCCGGCGCGTCAGATGCGCTCGGCGCGTTCAGCATCTCCCGGGTGAACTGGCTGGTCCCGGCGCGGCGCCGCCAAACAGCGCGACGCAACGGGCGACGTTGCGATCGATGTCGAAGCGCTCCTCGACGCGACGGCGGGCGGCGCGCCCCAGCGCCGCCCGCAGCCCGGCATCGCCGGCCAGGCGCTGGATGGCCGCCGCCAGCGCGGCGGCATCGCGCGACGGCACCAGCAGGCCGCTGACGCCGTCCTCGACGATTTCGGGGATGCCGCCGACCGGCGTGCTGATCACCGCGCACTGCATCGCCATGGCTTCGATCAGCGCGTTGGGCGTGATCTCGCGCCGCCCGTCGGCGGCGATCACCGCCGGCAAGACAAACACGTCGGCCTCGGCCTGGTGCGCCTGCACGCGATCGAACGGCTGCGCACCGGCGAAGCGCACATACGCCGCCAGGTCGAGCGCGTGGTGCAGCTTCTTCAGCTGCAGGTAGGTGTTGATCTCGTTGTCGACCCGGCCGCCGACGATCTCGCAGGTGAATGCCAGGCCAGCGTCGCGCAAGCGCGCGCAGGCGTGCAGCAGGAAGAGGATCCCCTTCGGCTCGGTCAGGCGGCCGACGCACAGCAGGCGCAGCGGCGCACCCGGAGCCGGCGCCCGCCGCGCCGGCGGCGGGAAGCGGCGCAGATCGATACCGTTGCGCACCACGTGCAGCGGCGGCGCCGCGCCTGGCAACCACTGGCGCAGCAGGGTGGCGTTGAAGTCCGTGTTGGTGATGACGAAGGCGGCGTGCCGCAGGCGCTCGCGGCGGCCGAAGACGGCGCTGTGCCGATGGATGTCGGAGGCGCGCGCCTGCACCGTGTACCGCGCCCCCACCAGATGCGCCGCCACCAGTGCGACCGTGGCGTCGGGCGCCAACCAGGGCGAGTGCACATGCGTGATACCGCGCGCGCGCAGCTCGGCCGCCAGGTGCACGGCGCGGGCGAAGAGAATGCGATCGCGCTGCCACTGTTTGCGCGGCGTGTGCTGACGCAGGAGCAGATAGAGGAAGCTGTTCGCCAAACGCAGCGGATGGCGCCGGGCGATGGCCGGCAACGCCGGCGGCAGCGTCTCGTAGAACGGCGGCAGATAGGTGGTGGTCGCCATCAGCGCGCGCGCGTCGGCGTCGAAGTGCTCGGCGCCACTCGTCTCGTGCGCCAGCACCTCGACGCACATGCCGGCGCGGCGCAGCGCCAGCACCTCGCGCTGGATGAATGTCTCACTGAGCACCGGAAAGGCGTGGTAGTAGTACGCGAGGCGCGGCGGCCCGGCGGGCGGCGGGCGGCGCGGCAGCAGGCGCAGTGGCCAGTTGGCCGTTGCGCGCAGCAGAGCGCCGTGCAGCGCCGCGGCGAGGGGCGCAACGACGCGCCAGCGCAGGCGCTGCGCGGTGGTCACACGAAAGCCTGCAACGTCTCGAGCAGGTCGGCGTAGCCGCCGTGAAAACGCGCACGGTGATCGGGCAGCGGCGCCACCAGGGCGCGGCGCAGGCACGGCACGAAGTCGTCCGGCGTGCGCGCCAGGAGTTGTGCGTTGCACAACTCCGAGTTGCCGGAGTTGGGCGAAGCGACGACGTTGCAGCCCATCAGCGAGGCCTCGAACAGCACCCCCGGCGCCGGATCCCAGCTCGACGGGCAGACCAGCACCTTGGCGCGCCCGAACAGAGCGTAGATCGCGGCGCGGTCCCCGACGATGCCGTGGTGATGCGCCGCCAGGTCCGCCGGCGCGTTGGCACCGACGATGTGCACGCGCAGATCGCCGCAGGTCGCGCCGATGCGCCGCAGCAGGGCGGCGTTCTTCTCCGGCCGCTGCCAGTTGCTGGCGACGAAGAGGACGTCGATGTCGCGTGCCGCGAACGGTTGCGCCAGCGAGCGGTACGGCGCGACATCGTGCAGGACGTCGTCCGCCACCGAGACGAGCGGCGCGTAGACGCGCCCCATGTCGGACGGGAAGAAGTGTTCGAAGGCCTCGCGCACGATCGGCGAGTGCAGGACGATGAGGTCGCTGTGCGCCACTGCGCCGGCTTCCGCATCGCGCCGCGGGGCGACGAAGCGCGCTCCACGCGCGACCAGGCGACGGAAGTCGAGGAAATCGTCGATCACGCCGGCATGCAGCAACCGCTTCACCTGCGAGCAGCCCGAGGTGAGGAACGCCAGCGGCACGTCGGGAGCTGCGTAGGCCATCAGCGCCGCGGCAACGAAGCCGCGCGCCACCAGCAGATCGGGCCGCAGCTGGTCGATCAGCGCGGTCAAGTCGGCATGCGGCCGCCAGAGCGGGTCGGACAGCAGAAGGGTGTGGACGTCGGCCAGCCCGGCCGGATTCCCGGCCGTGGCGCCGAAGGCCTCCGCCAGCATCGCCGCCTCCTCCTGACGCACCAGGTTGACGTAGTGGACCGCGAATCCGTCGCCCTGCATGCGCTGGAAGAGTGCGTACGACACCGTCGCCGCGCCGCCCCAGCCTGGGATCTCGAAACAGCCGAGCAGGAACGTCGGCGCGCTCATCGACGGTGCATATGGCGCGACGGCGACGCCGACAAGGCGAAGCGGCAACCGCGCTGGGCTGCCGGTGCGCGCGCGCCGGCGGGCACCGGAGTTCCGGCGGACACGGGGCGGAGATCTTGCGGGCCTCCGGCAAAGCGATTAACCCATGTTCGTGTTGGCACCGCTGCGCATCGCCGCGACATCCGCGATCGACATCGCCGCCGCGCTGAGCCGTCTGCCGGGGACCGGTAAGCCCGGCCGCACGCGTGTCAAGGACGCGCTCAACCGCGTCTATGGGCGTTGCCACGAGGCCGGGGTCCTAACACGGCTGCCTGCCTTCGACGAGCGCTACGACGACTATCCCGAGCTACGCATTCTCGAGGCCGGCTACGCCGACATCCGCAGCGAGTGTGAGCAACTACTCCGGTACCGTGACGACCTGACCGACATCTCGAAGCTCGGTGGGGATTACACCGCCGGCGGCATCCACACGATTCGCTGGAAGGCCTGCATGTTCAAGTCGGGCCGCTTCATCGAAGAGAACTGCGCCCTGGCGCCGAAGACCACTGCACTGCTGCGGCAAACGCCGAGCGTCGCCAATGCGTTTCTCTCGATCCTCGAGCCGCATCAGTACATCACCCCGCATTTCGGATACTACTAAGGGCTTCGTCCGCTATCACCTCGGCGTGATGATCCCCGACGACAACGCCCATCAGGCCTGCTGGCTGCGCGTCAACGCCGACGTCGCGGACAACGCACGCCGCGACAAATCGCTGATCGATCGCGGAGAGAAGTACTATTGGCGTAACGGGCGCGGCGTCGTCTTCGACGACACCAACTTGCACGATGCCGCAAACGGCAGCGACCAGGTGCGCGTGGTGCTGTGGCTCGAGGTGGCGCGCAAGCTGCCGGGCGCGTTGGCGCTGCACAACCGCACGCTGCTCGCGGCGCTGTACCACGAACCGTCGATCCGGCGGTTTCGCGAGAACGCCGTTGTCCGGTTGCGCGGCGCCGGTGGCGTTTCCGGCTGAACCGCCATAATCCGCAGCGGGCACAGGCACTTGGCTCCGGCTCGCGTTCTCTGGCCAGGGCGCGGATGAGCGCCGGGCGGCTGGGGCGCTAGGCTGCCGGAGCGTGTCGCCGAGCCGCCATACCCCCACGCGGACCGCGTTGACAGGCCGCTAACCCTGCTGTAGGCCTTCCGATTCGCCCGCGTCCGGGCGTCCCGTGCCCCCCAGATGTTCGATTCGCTGAGCGACAAGCTCGAACAGACCGTTAAACGGCTGCGCGGGCACGGCAAGATCACCGAGCGCAACGTCGAGGACGCGGTCCGCGAGGTGCGCCTGGCGCTGCTCGAGGCCGACGTGCAGCTCGACGTCGTGCGCGACTTCACAGAGCGGGTCCGCACCCAGGCGCTGGGCCAGGAGGTGCTCGCCAGCCTGACGCCCGAGCAGCAGTTCATCAAGATCGTCCGCGCCGAGCTCTGCGCCCTGATGGGCGGGCAGGCGATCGAACTCAACCTCTCGGCGACCCCACCGGTGGTGATCATGCTCGTCGGCCTAAACGGCGCCGGCAAGACGACGACCATCGCCAAGCTGGCGCGGTGGCTGAAGACGCAGAAGAAGCGCTCGCCGTACCTGGTACCGGCCGACGTCTATCGCCCGGCCGCCATCGAGCAGCTGACCGCGCTGGCGCAACAGATCGACGTGCCGGTGCACGCCACCGCGCCCGACGCCGACCCGGTGGCGGTGTGCCGCGACGGCGTCGCGGCGGCGCGCAACCGCGCCTGCGACGTGGTGCTGCTCGACACCGCCGGCCGCCTGCAGATCGACGACGCGCTGATGGCCGAGCTGGAGCGTATCCGCGCCGCCGTGCAGCCGCACCTGACGCTGCTGGTGGTCGATGCGATGACCGGCCAGGACGCCGTCAACGTCGCCGCCGGTTTCCACGCCCGCACGCCGCTCGGCGGCGTCGTCATAACCAAGCTCGACGGCGACGCGCGCGGCGGCGCCGCGCTGTCGGTGCGCGCCGTCACCGGCGCGCCGATCCTCTTCGCCGGCGTCGGCGAGAAACTCGACGCGCTCGAGGTCTTCCACCCCGACCGCATGGCGACGCGCATCCTCGGCATGGGCGACGTGCTGACGCTGATCGAGCGCGCCGAGTCGGCCTTCGATGAGAAGCAGGCCCTGGCGCTGCAGAAGAAGCTGCGCCGCAACGAGTTCACCCTCGAGGACTTCCGCGATCAGTTACGCGCCGTGCGCAAGATGGGCGCGGTCGGCGACCTGCTTAAGATGGTCCCCGGCATGAACAAGCTGGTCAAAGGCATGGACATGGCGGCGGCCGAGACCGAACTCAAGCGCAGCGAGGCGATCATCAACTCGATGACCCACCAGGAGCGCGACAACGCGGCGATCATCAACGGCAGCCGGCGGCGCCGCATCGCCGACGGCAGCGGCGTCTCGGTCGCCGAGGTGAACAAGTTCCTCAAGCAGTTCCAGCAGACCAAGAAGATGATGAAACACGTGGCGCGCTTCGCTGGCAAGGGCGGCATGCCCGGCGGCGGCGGGATGCCCAGCGGCGGCAGCATGCCCAGAATGACTTGATTGCGACCCCCCAGGGAGAGGAGTAGGTATTCCATATGGCAGCAGTAATTCGTCTCGCCCGTCACGGCGGTAAGAAGAGTCCGTTCTACCGCATCGTGGTCACCGACCGCCGCTACGCCAGCGACGGCTCGCGCCTCGAGCAGCTCGGCATCTACGATCCGCGCCAGACCCCGGTGCGGCTCGAGATCAAGGCAGATCGCCTCGCGGCGTGGCTGCAGAAGGGCGCCCTGCCGAGCCCGACCGTCAAGCAGCTGATCAAGCAGAGCGGCGTGCAGACCGCCGCCCCCGACGGCGCCGGCGGTGACCCTGCATGAGGGAACTGGTCCAGTACCTGGCCCGGCAGCTCGTCAATAACCCCGACGCGGTGGATGTCACGGAAACACAGAGCGACACCGCAGTGGTCCTCGAGCTGAAGGTTGCCAAGGAAGATCTGGGCCGCATCATCGGAAAGCAGGGACGCACCGCCAAGTCGATCCGGACGATCCTGAACGCCGCCGCGTCGCGCACCAATCGCAAGGTCGTTCTCGAGATCGTCGAAGAGCCAGAGCAGTAACCCGGGCGCCGCGCATGGAGCCCGACGGACGGCCAGCCGCGACGGCCGCCGCTTCCCCCGACAGCCCGCTCGTCGAGCTCGGGCCGATCGTCAACACGCACGGCCTGCTCGGCGAAGTGCGGCTGCTGCCGCACAATCCGGCGTCCACCACCGCGGCGCAGCCCGGGTCGGTGGTGCTGGTGCATCGCGACGGGCGCCGCGAGCCGCGCATCGTGCGGGCCGCCCGGCGTCACAAGCGCTTCGTGCTGCTCACCTTCGAGGGCGTCGCCGACGCCACCGCGGCGACGGCGCTGATCGGCTGCGCGGTCGCGGTGCCGCGCGCCGCCCTGCCGCCCGCCGAGCCGGACACCTTCTATCACGCCGATCTGCTCGGCTGCGCGGTGCTCACCACCGACGGCCGTAGCCTCGGCGCCGTGGCGCAGATGATGTTCACCGGCAGCAGCGACATCTGCGTCGTGCGCGACGGCGTGCGCGAGGTGCTGGTGCCGATGATCGCCGACGTCGTGGACTCGATCGACCTCGCCGAGCGCCGCCTGGTCATCCGCGCCGTCCCCGGCCTGCTCGACGACGACTGATGCACTTCCACGTCGTCACGCTGTTCCCGGCCCTGTTCGCCTCGGTCGTCGAAACGACCATGCTGAAGAAGGGGCAGGAGCGCGGCGCCCTCGCCTTCACGTTCCACGACATCCGCACCTTCGCCACCGACCGCCATCGCGTCACCGACGACACGCCGTACGGCGGCGGCCAGGGCATGGTGATGAAGCCCGAGCCGCTGGTGGCGGCGATCGAGGCGACCGGCGTCGGCGCCGAGCGGCCGCACCGCGTCCTGCTCACCCCGCAGGGTGCCCTACTCGACACGGCCCGCGCCCACGCCCTGGCGACGCGTCCGGCCCTGGCGCTGGTCTGCGGCCGCTACGAGGGCGTCGACGAACGCGTACGCGCTCATGTGGACGAGGAGCTGTCGATCGGCGACTACATCGTCTCCGGCGGCGAGATCGCCGCCATCGTCGTCATCGACGCCGTCGCCCGCCTCGTGCCGGGAGTCCTCGGCTGCGCCGAGTCGGCCGCGGACGAGTCGTTCCAGGACGGCCTGCTGGAGTACCCCCAGTACACCCGGCCGCCCGAGTTTCGCGGCGCCCGCGTCCCCGATGTGCTGCTCTCGGGCGACCACGGCGCCGTCGCTCGCTGGCGCCGCCGAGAGTCCCTGCGCCGTACCCTGGCGCAGCGACCGGACCTGCTCGAGCAGGCGGCGCTCAGCGACGCCGACCGCCGCCTGCTCGACGAACTGAAACAGACCTGACCTTCACCGCAGAGACGCACCGGCACGGAGGCTCCGGAGTCGAGGAGCGCGGCCTCCGTGCCGGTGCGTCTCTGCGGTAGAGAGGCGTGACGATGGCAGACCTCTTCCTGGCCCTGCTGCATCACCCGGTGCTCGACAAGAACGGGCAGATCGTCACCACGGCGGTGACGAACATGGACATCCACGACATCGCTCGCTCGGCGACGACCTACGGGGCGCGGCGGTTCTACGTCGTGACGCCGGTGCGGGCGCTACGGGCGCTGTCGGAGAAGATCGTCGAGCACTGGGAGACCGGTTACGGCAGCACCTACAACCTCACCCGCAAGGAGGCCCTGGCGCTGGTCGCGGTCGAGGTGGACCTGGACGGGGCCCTGGTGGCGGTGGAGCGCGAGAGCGGCGAGCGGCCGGTCCTGGTTGTCACTTCGGCCCGTCCGGGCCCCGACCGGATCAGCTACGCCGCCCTGCGCGAACGGCTCGAGGCGCCCGGCCCGCCTCATTTGATGGTGTTCGGGACCGGCTGGGGCCTGGCCCCGGAGGTGACGGCCCGGGCCGATCTGCGGCTGGCGCCCATCACCGGGCCGACCGCCTACAACCACCTGTCGGTGCGCTCCGCGGCGGCCATCATTCTTGACCGGCTGCTCGGAAGCCGATAGGTCACGGGGCTCGCCAGCATTTCCCGTTCCACAAGAGGTGCCCCCCCATGAACCCGATCGAGGCCATCGAGCGCGAACAGCTCCAGCAGAACCTTCCCGACTTCAAGCCGGGCGACTCCGTGAAGGTGCACGTCAAGGTCATCGAGGGTGAGAAAGAGCGCATCCAGGTGTTCGCCGGGGTGGTCATCCGCAAGAGCCGCGGCGGCATTCGCGCCAGCTTCACGGTGCGCAAGGTCTCCTACGGCATCGGCGTCGAGCGCACCTTCCCGCTGCACTCGCCGCGCCTGGACAAGATCGAGGTCGCGACCCGCGGTCACGTGCGTCGCGCCAAGCTGTACTACCTGCGCGGCCTGTCCGGTAAAGCGGCCCGCATCACCGCCGAGAAGACCGACAAGCCCTCCTCGTAGGGCGCGCGGGGCGCTCCGGCCGCGCCCTTGTCACTCGCCGCGCGGCCGGAACGTGTGCACGCTCGCGCCGCGCGCCAGCGCGACGCGACAGTCGGCATCGAGTTGGCCGCCGTCGCGTACGACCAGGGCCTGCGTCTCGACGCTGCCCGCCAGGCGACCCTGCGGGCCGATCTCGACGCGCTCGGCGCCGAGCACCTGGCCATCGACGCGGCCGAGCACCAGCAGCGAGACGGCGCGCACGGTACCGTCGACCGAGCCGGTCTCGCCGATGATCAGCAGGTCGCTCGCCCGCACCTCGCCGCGCAGCGTCCCGTCGATGCGCGTCGGGCCGGCGAAGCTGAGCTTGCCGCTCACCGTCGACTCGCGGTCGAGCATGGCCCGCACGTGCGGCAGTGGCGTCAGGAACGCCGGCGCTGGCTCCGCCGGGCGCGGCGGCGGCGGCGGCGGCGCCGGCAGGCGCCCCGGACGGCGATCCCAGAAGGCCATGGTGTCTCGCGCGACCTCAGACCGGAAAGACGTGACAGGCGACCTGATGGTCCATTGAGCCGGTCAGCGCCGGCACCTCGACGCGGCAGCGTAGCTCGGCGAAGGCACAGCGCGGATGGAACGGACACCCGGCCGGCGGGTCGATCGGACTCGGCGCCTCGCCGCGCAGGACGACGCGCTCGCGGCGCGCCGCCGCATCGATCGACGGCACCGCCGACATCAGCGCGCGCGTGTAGGGATGACGCGCGCCAGCGTAGAGGGTGCGGCGATCCGCCAGTTCAACGATACGGCCCAGGTACATGATCGCGACTCGATGGGCGATATGTTCCACAACGCGCAGGTCGTGCGCAATGAACAGGTAGGCGATGCGGCGTTCCTCCTGCAGGTCCTGCAGGAGATTGACGATCTGTGCCTGGATCGACACGTCGAGCGCCGAGACCGGCTCGTCGGCGACGATGAGGCGCGGCTCGAGCACCACGGCGCGGGCGATGCCGATGCGCTGGCGCTGGCCGCCGCTGAACTCGTGCGGGAAGCGGTCGACGGCGTCGGCGCCAAGCCCGACCCGCTGCAGCACCGCGGCGACGCGCGTGCGCCGCGCCGCGCCAGCGGCCAGGCCGTGGATGGCGAGCCCCTCGCCAACGATGTCGCCGACGCACTGGCGCGGGTCGAGCGCGCCGACCGGATCCTGGAAGACGAGCTGCATGGCGCGCCGCGCGCGCCGCAGCGCGGCTGGGTCGAGCGCCAGCAGATCCGTGCCGTCGAAGCGGACGCCGCCGCCCGTCGGCTCGATCAGACGCAGCACGAGTCGCGCGAGTGTCGTCTTCCCGCTGCCGGATTCGCCGACGATGCCGAGCGTCTCGCCGGCGGCGAGGTCGAAGGAAACGCCGTCGACGGCGCGCAGCGCCGCGCCGGCGCGGCGCAGCAGGCCACGCCGGACGGGGAAGTGCTTGCGCAGATCGCGCACCGCGAGCAACGCGGTCATCGCGACCCCTCCGCGCCGCGCGCCTCTTCGGCGAGGCGCAGGCAGGCGGCCCGACGGGCGGCGGGATACTGGCGCAGCGCCGGGTCGATGTGCGCGCAGGCCGCGACGGCGTCGGGGCAACGGTCGCGAAAGGCGCAACCCGACGGGCGGTGGCGCAAATCGGGGACGCTGCCGGGGATGGCGGCGAGGCGGCGGCCGGCGACGCCGGCGCGCGGGATCGAGGCGAGCAGGCCGCGCGTGTAGGGATGCAGCGGCGCGGCGAAGACCTCGGCCACCGGGCCGTCCTCGACGAGGCGCCCGGCGTACATGATCGCGACGCGGCCGGCGCGTTCGGCGACGATGCCGAGGTCGTGCGTCACCAGCAGCACGGCCATGCCGAGCCGCCGCTGCAGCGTCGCGAACAGGTCGAGGATCTGTGCCTGGATGGTGACATCCAGGGCGGTGGTCGGCTCGTCGGCGATGAGCAGCCGCGGCCCCCCGGCGAGCGCGATGGCGAGCATGACCCGCTGGCGCATGCCGCCGCTCAACTGGTGCGGGTAGGCATCGGCGCGCTGCGCGGGTTCGGGGATCTCGACCAGGTGCAGCAGCTCGACGGCACGAGCATGCGCCGCGGCTCGGCCGATGCGGTCATGCAGCGTCACCGCCTCGGCGATTTGCGCGCCGACCGTGATGACCGGATTGAGCGCCGTCATCGGCTCCTGAAAGACCATGCCGATCTGTCCGCCCCGCACGGCACGCAGCGCCGCCGGCTCGAGGTGAGTGAGATCGCGGCCGTCGAAGCGGATGGCGCCGCTGACGCAGCCCGGATGCGGCACCAGGCCGAGGATGGCCAGAGCGGTCATGGTCTTGCCGCAGCCCGATTCGCCGACCAGACCGAGCGTCTCGCCGGCGTCGAGGGTGAGGTCGATGCCATCGACGGCGCGCGCGGCGCCGAACGTGACGCGCAGGTCTTCGAGGGCGAGGAGCACGCAGGTCGCCTAGCGGATCGCGGCGCGCGCGGCTACGGCGTTGCCGTTACCTGCCGCCGCCGCTCGCGACCCGGCCGCGCCCAATCCTGCGGACCGTGGGTCAGTCGTCAGACGGACGGGTCAGGAGGTACAGGAGAGGCGAGAACATGCCGACCGCCACGGCGCGGGGCGAGTCGGAATCAGCGCCCGTATCGCCGTCTACCAGCCCAGACGATTCATGCTTGCGCCGGTCGGGGGCAAGCGCTGGCCGCGCTGCTCGATTGTCACCCGCGCGTGGCTGGGGTGGGCGGGAACGGGCGAGCCCTGGGCCGCGGCAATCGCCGTCGGTGCGGTGGTTGCCGCGCTGCGGCGCCAGCTGGGCGGTGCCCGCAGCCGGCGGGCCGAATCAGCGCGATCGCTTCCCGCCCGGGGTGCCCGTCGACCGTGGTGGCTTCGGACGCGACGCCGGCCCCTCGCAGCCGGCGCGATTTGCAGCCAAGGCGGGCTATCACCACACGGTCAGGGGCGGTGGATCTCCAGGAACCCCAGTCGGGCCATGCGTTCGAAGTCGGCATCCAGCGACCAGAGGGGGGCGTCCTGGGCGACGGCGACGGCGGCGATGAGCAGATCCGCGATGCCGAACCGTTGCCCCGCCGCGACGGCGATGTCGATCCAGGCGTCGATGCGCTCCCACGCCGTCGCGTCGGGGTAGTAGAGCGGCAATGCGGACAGGGTGCGGCGCAGGCGCGGGAGATCTCGCCGCGAGGACCCCGCGAGGATTTCGACCCTGACCGGCGCGGCCAAGGCAACCTCATCACGATCGAGAAGCCGGCTCAGCTCGGTCGCTTGCGGCGTGGCGCGGCCGCGCAGGGCAGTAACCCACACCGAGGTGTCGACGACGATCATCGCGCCGGGCGGCGTGGGCGTCGGCGCGAAGTCGGGATGTCGATGTCGAGTTTGACGGCGCCGATCAGCGCCTTCAGTTCCTCGACGCGGCGGCGGCGAATGAGCTCCTGCAAGGAAAGGACGACGGTGTCGGTCTTCGACTTGAACCCCAACAGCCGACGCGCCTCGTCAATAAGCCCGGCCGGAATATCGAGCGTCGTCCGCATACGAAAGCGCGTAGGTCGTATGCTTCTGGATGTCAAGAAAGGGCGCAGAAAGGTGATACCTGCGGGGTGAACAGCGCCCGCTCGGCCCGTCGTCTCGGCGTGGCGACGAGATTCGGCACACCGGCTCATGTGGGCTATCCGCCGTCGTGTCGGGTGACGTTGTCGTCGGCGAGGAGCACGCAGGTCGCCTAGCGGATCGCGACGCGCGCGGCTGCGGCGCTGCCGCTACCTGCCGCCGCCGCTCGCGACCCGGCCGCGCCCAATCCCGCAGACCGTGGGTCAGTCGTCAGACGGACGGGTCAGGAGGTACAGGAGAGGCGAGAACATGCCGACAGCCGCGGCCGCAACGATCCACGGCCGTGGGTTCCGGCCTTTGGATCTGGCGTCCCGGTGCATCCACACCGAGAGGACCACGATGGCGAGAACGAGGTCGACGTAGATCTGGGCCGATGCCCAACTATGGGTGATGGCGTCGGGGAACCCGGCGATCCCATCTACCCAGAACGCAACGCCGGTCAGGACAGTGAATGGGATGAGTGCCGCGATGGTGAGTGTTCGCGCGGTGCGCGGGTTCATGGCGCTGCCTCCTCGCATTGAGGTCGTCAGGAGGGCGCTCAGGAATCGGCCGGGGCGTGGATCCTCGCCGCTGTGGGTAGGTCGAAGTAGTCCCGCCACACAGTGATGAGACCGTCGTGGACTTCGAACACGCTGTTTACGGGCAGTTCCCGCCACCCGTGCTCGAGTCGGTGACGGTCGAGTCGTTCGAGGAACACGACGGGGCCGGTCGCAGCCTGTCGCAAGATGATGAAGTCGTTCTCGAGGGTCGGGGCGAAGAACGGTTCGAGCACTTCACGGACGCCGGCGGGACCGCGCACGGTCATCATCGGGATGTTGGTGTACTCGCCGTCGGCGGCGAAGTAGGTCACCGCGGTATCGACGTCCATCTTCACCATGGCGGCGATGAACGCGGCGACGGTTTCGGAAGGGGACTTGGCTGCTTCTTTCATCGCTGGCACCTCGCGTCGTCGGTCCGTAGATCGAGCGACAATGTGTAGCGGGCGCTCCAAACACTGCACGTAGCGACCACTACAATCAAGGCGCAACGGGCCCGCGTCGCGCCGAAGACGAGACCTCGATTGCACTCACCAAGACTGTCGTCGTCGGACCTCGATCAACCGCCGACGAGCACCGCGTCGGGAATCTCGAAGCGTTCGTCCGTTCCGATCTTCACCTTGTTCAGGTCGCCCGCCTTCTCCGTGCTCACGGCGCCCGCCCCGTCCGACGACGTCGCCTGGCCGGCCGCAAAGCGGATCGTGCGCTCCACGTCGCCGGGCAGGAACACCGTCACGGTGGCGTTGCCGCTCCCCTGGCAAATGACGCCGAAGCGGCAGGACTGCATCGGCTGCGACGCGGACGCCGCGCAGGGGATCTCGCCGGTGGCATGGAACTCCGTGCCGGCGACCTTGGCGTCACCCGCCGACGCCGCGGGCCTGGCCGCGGCCGCGCCGGTGATGGCGACGTCGAGCGTGTACTTAGCGCCCTCGCCGCGGCGCGCGGCGTTGCGGTAGAGATAGACTTGGATGAATGCACGTGCCCGCGGCGGAGAGCTGGCCCTCGAAGCGATTGCCGCTCGACGCGCCGATGAACATCGCCTCGTCCCGGCCCGGAACCTTCCCCGGTGCGAAGACGTTGAAGTAGGTGGAGGTATTGGCGCTGGTCAGGCTCACGACCATGGTCTGGCCGCTGGCGGCACCGAGCTCGTAGTTGACCGACTGATCGCCCTTGATGCTGTCGTGGATCGACGTGCTGCTCGCCCCTCGGGCGAACGTCACGCGCGCGGTGCGAACATCCTCCGCCGCCGAGGCGGTGCGCAGGCTGAACACCGCGCCGAGGGCCAGTACCGCAAAACCGACGCTTTTCATCTTCAACCCCTCCTGGACTCGGACCGCCGTAAGACCGTGTTTTCGCATCGCTCGGCAAAGACTTGTCAACCCGTTACGGTCAGCTGCGCACCAGTGGCGGCGCCGGCGTCAGTTGTTGCGCATCGCGCTCACTCACCGAAGCGGATGCGTTCCGGCCGGTCGACGCCCCACACCGAGGGAGCGTAGTTCTGCAGCGCCGTGGTGGCGGCGCTGAAGCGCAGCGGACGGACGGTCTGGATGATCGGCAGCCGCTCGTGCAGAATCTCCTGGATGCGCCAGTAGGCGGCGCGGCGCGACTCGACGTCGAGGCTGCGCGCGCCGGTCTCGAGCAGGCGGTCGATCTCCGCCTCCCACTCCGTCGCCGGGCGCGACTGATTCGGGAACCAGACGTGCAGCGGGCCGCTCGAGCGCAACAGGCTGGCGGCGTCGTGCGGCTCGATGCTGCCGGTGAACCCCATCAGCAGCGCGTCCCAGTCGAACGTCGCCTGCAGCTTACTGATCAGCGCGTCCGGTTCGATGGCGTCGAGGTGAACGCGCATGTGCAGCCCGTCCTGCCAGTCGCGCTGCAGGCGGCGCGCGATCTGCGCCCGCAAGGGGTTACCGGCATTCGTCGCCAGCGTGAACTCGACCGGATGGCCGGCGCGGTCCTCGAGCACGCCGTCGCCGTCGCGGTCGAGGTAGCCGCCCTCGGCGAGGAGGGCGCGGGCGCGCGCCAGATCGTACGGGAAGTCGGTCAGGTGTGGGTTGTAGAAGCGCTGATTGGCGGGCGAGATGAACGACACCGCCGGCGCACCGAAGCCGTCGAGGGCGGTGGCGATCATCGACGGCTTGTCGACCGCGTGCGCCAGCGCGCGCAGGAAGTTCGGATCACTGAACCAGCCCAGGCGCGGATCGGTGGCGCCGCCGCCGCTGTCGGCGTCGCGCCGGTAGCGAGCCGGGTTGCGGTTGAAGGTGACGAACAGCATGCCGGGGTCGACGCCGACCTCGTGCACCGCGAAGCCACCGCTGGCCTGCCGCTCGAGCAGCGTGCGCACCTCCTCGCCGCTCGGCGTATGGATGTCCGTCTCGCCGGCGAGGAAGGCCGCGGTCGCGCTGGCCTGATCGAGGACGATGCGGATCGTCTGCTCGGTGAGGTACGGCAGCGCGGCTCCCTGCTCGTCACGCATCCAGTAGTCGTCATTACGCGTCAGGTGGATGAGCCGCCCGGGCACGTACCGCGCGAGGCGGTAGGGTCCGCTGCCGACCAGCGCCGCGGGGGCGACGTCGGTGCCCCACTGCTGCGCGAAGGTGCCGTCGCGCAGCGCCGGGCCGAGGACGTGCTCGGGGACGATCGGCACCGTCAGCGAACTCAGCAGCGGTGCGAACGGCTGCGGCAGGCGGATGCGCACGGTGTGGGCGTCGACCGCCTGTATGGTCATGCGCGTGCCGCTGATCGTCAGCGGCGCCTTCAACGGGCTCGGGACGTGCCCGTCGTAGATGGCGTCGAAGGTGAACACCACGTCGCGCGCCGTCACCGGCTGGCCATCGTGCCAACGCGCGTCGCGCCGAAGCTGCAGGGTCAGCGTCGTGCCGTCCGGGTCGAGCTGCCAGGCCTCCGCCAGCGCCGGCTGCATCTCGCCGCTGCGCGGGTCGAGGCGCAAGAGCGCGTCAAAGACGCCGGCGACGGCGGCGCGCGAGGCGGCGTCGGTGGCGATGATCGGATTGAACGTGGTCGGGTCGGCGATGGTCGCCGTATGCAGGTGTTGCGGCCGCGGCGTCGGCGCCACGGTGGGCGCCGGCGTCGGCGTGGCGGGCGGCGGCGGTGGCGAGGCGCAGCCGCCGAGCAGGGCGAGGAGAAGGGGGAGCGCGCGTGCCGCGCCGCGACTCACGGAGTGGCTCCGTCGAGCCCGATCTCGCGGCTGCCGTCGGGCGTCGCCAGCGCGAAGGCGGCGGCGGCGAGCGGCGGATTGACCTCCGGCTCGGTCAGCGCGATCTCGATGCGGCGCTGGGTCGGCGGCAGCTCGATGCCGAGCTGCATGGGGAGGCGCGCGCCGCCCGCCGGCGCCCAGCCATCGAACGTGACGCGCAGCAGGACCCGCCCGTCGCGCGCGTGTCGCTCGTAGCGCAGCGGCTCGAACGCGGCGTTGAACCAGGTGGCGGTCACTCCGGCATCGTCATCCTGCCAGAGGCGGATCGCGGCGCCGTCGGCGCTCACCTGGCCATCGCCGGCGGGCAGCGGCGGCGTGCCCAGCAGCAGATCGACGGCGGTCGGCACCGCCAGGTCCATCTGCGTGTAGCGGCGCAGGTTCGCGGCACTGGCGGCGCCGCGGTAGACGACCTTCTCACCGCGGTCCCAAGCGCTCAGGGCGCCGTCGGCCGCCGTGAGCACGAAGACGGCCCCGAAGGGCGAGAACAGCTCCAGGCGCAGGCGGTCGGGCCGTTCGGCGACGAGCAGCTGTTTGGCGCTCTGCGATTCCTCCGGCGCCGTGTAGCGCAGGCGCGCCCAGGCACGCAGCGCCCGCACCTGCGCGCGGCGCGCGTCAACGGCGGCGACGAGTTGCACCGCCGTCGGCAGCGGGCCGGCGAAGCCGGCCTGCGGGCGGGTGGCGGGGCGGGTGGCGCATCCGGTGAGGAGCACCGCCGCCGCGAGCGCCGCGACGGCGGCGCGTCTCCTCACGAGGCGCCCTGGCGCTGTCCGGCGCGCTGCAGATCGTCGATCTTGCCGCGCAGTCGTTCGGTCTGGTCGGGTTCGGTGGCGCGGCCGAGGGCCTCGCGGTAGACGCGCAGCGCCTCGTCGGTACGGCCGGCTTTCCAATAGGCGTCACCGAGGTGCTCGGTGATCGTCGGATCGTCGCCGGCGGTCTGCACGGCGCGTTCGAGGTACTCGATCGCCTTGGGGTAGTCACCGCGCTGGTAGAAAACCCAGCCGAGGCTGTCGAGGTAGAAGCCGTCGTGCGGACTGAGGGCCAAGGCGCGGCGGATGAGCGCTTCGGCCTCGTCCAGGTTCACGCCCTGCTCGGCGTACGTGTAGCCCAGGTAGTTCAGCGCCGGCGCGTTCTCCGGGTTGAGCTCAATGGCGCGGCGCATGTGCTCCATGCCGCGCTCGCGCTCCTTGTTCTCGTCGTACAGGGCGCCGAGGGTGAACTGGTAGCGGTCATTGTCGGGATGCGCCGCGACCAACTGCTGCATGACCGCGATCGCCTCTGGCACCTTGCCCTGCTCGCGCAGCAACACCGCCTCGACGTCGATGAGTTCCGCCTCGTCGGGTTTGAGCTCACGGGCACGGCGCAGCGCCGCCGCGGCGGCGTCGCTCTGGCCGCTCTGCTGTAGCAGGGTGACGACGTTGCGCTGGGCGTCGACGAACAACTCGTGCTCGGGCGGGATACGCTGATACTCCTCAATGGCACGCGCCGGGTCGCCGCTCTGCTCGTAGGTGGAGGCGAGGTAGTAGCGCGCCCGCGCGTTGCCCGGCTCGGCGCCGAGGACCAGGCTGAATTCGTTGACCGCGCGGTCGTACTCGCCGGTCTCGAGGAGGATCAGGCCGATCTTGGTGCGCGTGTCCTGCGCATCCGCGTCGCCCTTCTCCAACTCGCGAAACTGCGCCAGCGCATCGTCGTACTTGCGCTGCCGGGCGTATAGGGCTCCGAGTCGGCGCCGCACCTGGTCCTGGCGCGGATTGGCGCGCAGCACCTGCTCGTAGATGACGATCGCCTCCTCCGGACGCTGCGTGCCTTCGTACAGGAGGGCGAGGTCGACCAGCACCGGCTGCGCATTGGGATTGATCGCCAGCGCCTTGCGATAGGCGGCTTCGGCGCCGGCGAAGTTCTGCCCGGCGGTGCGCACGCGGCCGAGGTAGTAGTAGCCGAGAAAGGAATCGGGGTCGCGCTCGATCAGGTAGGTGAGCGTCGCCTCGGCACGCGCGACGTCGCCCTGCTTGGCGTAGAGGACACCGAGCAGAAGGCGCGCCTGCTCGCGGTCGGGATCCTCCGCCAGTACCGCTTCGTACTCGCGCACCGCTTCGCCGTCACGGCCGAGGGTGGACAGCACGTCGGCGTACATCAGGCGGCCGTCGACGTCGGTGGGATCGAGCCGCACGGCGGCCTGGCTCTGCTCCAGGGCGTCGGCCAGACGGCCCTGGCGCACGTACAGGGCTGCCAGGCGCTGATGCAGCATGGCGCTGCTCGGGTCGGCCTCGACGGCGCGCTCGAACTGCGTCGTCGCCTCCCCCTGGTCACCGCGGTTGGCGGCCAGCATGCCGGCCAGAAAGTGGGCGTACGCGGCCGCCTCGGGCGGCGGCGCGGTGGTGGAGACCTCGGCGGCACCGAGTTCGAGGAGATCGGGCGGCGGCGCGGGGGCGTCTGAACGGCGGAGCGCCGCACAGCCGGCAACTGATAGCGCCAACGCCCCGACGAGCAACACGCGATGCGCTGGGTGCGACATGGTTCGAACGACTGAGATCCTCGTGTACCACAGGGTCTGGGGTCGGTCTATCGAGCAGAGCGTTTGCGAGCGGTGGATCGGCGCGCGCGACGCCGCTATCGTGTGGCAGCGCTATGCGACCCTTGACGCGCGCATTGGCGCTGCTGCTGGCGGGAGGCCTCGCGAGCGGCAGCGCGGCGGCTCAGTCCATCGACTGGCGACGCCTCGACGCCGGTCTCGAATTCACCGAGGTCGCCGCGCCGATCGCCGCCGCCAGCGGCGACGCACGCATCCGCATCCTGCGCGCCGATCCAGGGCGCTATGCCATCGAGTTGCTCAACGCCTCGGCCGCGGCCGACGGCCAGCGTCAAACGGCGCGCCAATGGGCGCAGGCGCACGACCTGGTGGCGGCGATCAACGCCAGCCTCTACCAGGGCGACTACCGCACCAGCACCGCCCTGATGCGCGCCCGGCGACACGTCAACAACCCGCGCCTGGCCAAGCACAATGCGGTGCTGCTCTTCGACCGCCTCGATCCGGGCGTGCCGCCGCTCGACCTGGTCGATCGCACCTGCCGCGACCTGGCGGCGCGCGAACGCCGCTACGCCGGCGCCGTGCAGGGGATCCGCATGATCTCCTGCCACGGCGCCAACGTCTGGAGTCAGCAGCCGCGCGTCTGGAGCAACGCCGCCGTCGGCGTCGACGCGCAGGGACGCCTGCTTTTCCTGCACATGCGCTCGCCGCTCAGCACGCACGATTTCGCCGAGGCCCTGCTCGCCCTGCCGCTCGACCTGCGCCAGACGATGTACGTCGAGGGCGGCCCCGAGGCGCAGCTGTACGTCAACGCCGGCAGCTTGGAACTGGAGGTGGTCGGCAGCCACGGCAGCAGCTTCGCCGGCTTCGAGAATACCCTCGCGCTGCCGATCCCCAACGCCCTCGGGCTGCGGCGCCTCCCCTGAACCCCCGCGCCCGAACGGCGCGATCACACCCCCTTGCGAAGATTTTTGTTGACAGTGGGCTCTCTATCGATCAAAACGGAACCGTAATTCCGGTTTCGGTGAGAGATGGGACAGCCCGCACAGCAGATATCGGCCCCTGGCCTGGAATGGATGCGCCCGCCGCAGCAGGCGCGCACGCGCGCCAGCCTCGGCCGCATGCTCGACGCCGCCGAGCAGCTGGTCGCCGCCAAGGGCTTCGACGAAACAGGCATTGCCGAGATCGCCGCCGCCGCCGGCGCCTCGGTGGGCGGCTTCTACCGCCGCTTCGGCGACAAGCACGGCCTGCTGCACGCTCTGCACGAGCGCTTCTGCGACGAGGCGCGCGCCACCGCCGATACCGCCCTCGACGGAGGCCGCTGGTCGGGCGCCTCGACCGCCGAGGTGGTGCGCGAGTTCACTGCCTTCCTGGTGCGCATCTACCGCGAGCGCGAGGGATTCTTCCGCGCCTTCCTGGTCGTCGGCCTGAGCGACGAGACGGTTCGCCGGCGAACCCGGGCGCTGATCGAGTACCTGCACCAGCGGCTGCGCACGCTGCTCGCCGAGCGGCGTGCCGACCTCTCCCATCCCGACGCCGACGTCGCCTGTGTCTTTGGCCTCAATCTCGTCCTCGGCACCCTGAACCACGCCGTGCAGCTGCAACCGACCGAGTTCGGCCTCGCCGATCCGCGCCTGGACGACGAGATCGCGCGCGCCTTTCTCGCCTACCTGGGCGTCCGTGGCGACGCCTGAACCCCCAGATGTTTCCCCGGAGGACCGCATGAGCACCACCGCCACCGCGACGCCGATCGAGCACCTGCGGGTGCCGCAGGATCTGACCTACAACTGGCAGTACGACGCTACCCGCCTGCGGCTGGTGCGGCTGTACGAGAACGCCAAGCGCGACCAGTGGAACGCCACCGACCGGCTCGACTGGTCGATCGACGTCGACCCACACAGCGAGCTGATCCCCGACCTGGCGATCGGGATCTTCGGCAGCGAGACCTGGCAGCGCCTGACGCCGCGCGAGGTCGAGCGCCTGCGCCACGAGGCCATCACCTGGCAGCTGTGCCAGTTCCTGCACGGTGAGCAGGGCGCGCTGCTGGCGACGGCCCAGATCGTCGATAGCGTGCCGTGGTTCGAGGGCAAGCAGTACGCCGCCACGCAGGTCATGGACGAGGCGCGCCATGTCGAAGTGTACCGCCGCTTCGTGCGCGAGAAGCTTCAGCACGAGTACCCGGTGAACCCGCAGCTGAAGACGCTGCTCGACGCGATCCTCGGCGACTCGCGTTGGGACTTCAAGTTCCTCGGCATGCAGATCATGGTCGAGGGCCTCGCCCTGGCGGCCTTCGGCACCATGCGCGACACGACCAACAACGCGCTCCTGCGCGACCTCACCGCGGCGGTGATCGAGGACGAGTCGCGTCATGTCGCTTTCGGGGTGCTGTCGCTGCGCGAGTTCTGCGCCGACCTGAACGAACGCGAGCGCGCCGAGCGCGAGGACTTCGTCTACGAAGCGGCCGTCCTGATGCGCGATCGGATCCTCAACCGCGAGGTGTGGGCGACGATGGGCTTCGACGTCGAGGAGTGTGTGCGCATCTCGCTCGACTCTCCCATCGCCAAGGAGTTCCGCCGCCGCCTGTTCTCGAAGATCGTCCCCAACGTGAAGAGCCTCGGCCTGCTCTCCGACCGCCAGCGCGCCCGCTTCGCCGCGCTCGGCGTGCTCGAGTACGAGCACTGCTCGACCTCGGACCAGGATCATCTGGCGGAAGAAGCGCAGAAGCACTGAGGCGGCGGGAGCGGCAGTGGCTGGGCGCGCGGGCGGCCCGCCCGCAGGCGCGGGGCGGCGTACCCTCTCGCCATCGCCGCGCATCTATGGTCTGCCATGCTCATGTTCGATTGGCAGCCCTGGACCGCGCTGCTCGCCGCGGTGGTGAGCGCCGACGGCAAGGTCGATTATGCCGCGCTCTCTGACCGCCGAGCGCGCCTCGACGCCGTGGTTGCCGCGCTCGGCGCCGCCAGTCCGGTCAGCGACGCGGCGGCGTTCCCGTCCGATGAACACCGCCTAGCGTACTGGCTGAACGCGTACAACATCTTCACCCTGCACGCGATCCTCGCCGAGTACCCGATCTCGTCGGTGTGGAAGACGCGTGACGGCCAGTTCTTCCAGCGCCGCCGCCATCGCGCCGGCGGGCGCGACGTCAGCCTCGACGACATCGAACACGAGATCCTGCGCGGCGAGTTCCGCGAGCCGCGCATCCACTTCGCCATCAATTGTGGCTCGAACGGCTGCCCGGCACTACGCCCCGCCGCGTATGTCGGCGAGGACCTGCAGGCGACCCTGCGCGGCGCCACCGAGCAGTTCCTCGCCAACGAGTGGAACTGCCGCATCGACCACGCCGCGCGGCGCGTCGCCGTGTCGCGCATCTTCAAGATGTACGCCGAGGACTTCGCCGGCGCGCAGGGCACGACGCACGACTACCGCCTCGGCGTGCTGCGCTTCGTCGCCCAGCACGCCGACGTGCCGTTCGAACGGATCGCCGACTACGCGGTGAGCTACAACACCTACGACTGGGGCCTGAACGACGCCCACCGCGCGCCGCACATCGGACCGATCACGTTCCATGAACCGGTCGAACACTACGCACCCGGCGACGCCGAACTGCGCGAGCTGCACCTGTACGAGGGCAACTTCTGCAACCGCACGTGCGCTTTCTGCACCATCAACGGCTCACCCGACGGCTGGTATCAACCGTACGCCGAACCGGTGCTCGACCAGGCGCTGCGCAGCGTCGCCGCCGACGGCAACCTCAAGTTCTACGGCGGCGAACCGACCCTGCACGCCGAGGCGATCATCGCGGCGATGGCTTGGCTGCGGGCGCGCGGCTTCCGCGGCCTGTTCACGATCTTCTCGAACGGCGTCAAGGCGGAGAAACTGCTCGCCATCCTCGACAGCGACGCGCGCAGCGAAGCGGTCCTCAATTACTCGATCCTGCACGGCCGCGACGCCGAGGCGCTGCCCGAGCAGGCGCGGGCGCGCATCGAGGCGTGGGCGACGGCACACCCGAACCGCGTCTTCCAGGGATACAAGATCCTCTTCCACGCCGGCGCCGGCGCCGACGGCGCCTTCGACCGCGACCGTGAGGCCGACTTCCACGGCCTCGGCCAGGGCTGCGTGCGCTGCTTCCCGGTGCTGACCTCGAAGGGCCGCTTCCACGCCTGCCCATTCGCCGCCGAAGTCGATGCCCCGCATTACGATCTCGGCCGCGTCGGCACCGCCCCCGCCGCCGTGCGCGCCAACTACCAGGCCTTCCGCCGCTGGATCGACGACGTCCTCGACCCCGCCGCGCGCAGCCGCGGCATCAGCTCGTGCGAGATGTGCCACAAGCACCTGGCGGAGCTGCCGCTGCCGCAGTTCTGATCCCCGCGACGGCCCCTGGCGGGCGCCGCCCGCGCCGCGCCGCCGCCCGCGCCGCGCCGCCGCCCGCGCCGCGCCGCCGCCCGCGCCGCGCAGCCGCCCGCGCCGCGATTGACGCGGGCGTTGCCGATCGCGCAGGGTCGCCGCCGGGAGGGGCCGCTGCATGGCATTCAGCCGCGACGAGATGGAGCAGGCGTTTCGCAGCTACTGGCGCACCGGGGCGGTGGGCGAGGACTGGGACGCATGGGCGGCGCTGTTCACCGCCGACGCGCGCTACGTCGAGCACGTGCTCGGCAACCTCGAGGGGCGCGAGGCGATCCGCAACTGGATCAAGCCGATCATGGAGCAGTACGGAGAGATTTATACCGCCTACGAGTGGCACTCGGTCGATGTCGAGGCGGGACGGGTGATGGTCTACATGCAGAATCGCCGCGACCATCCGAGCGGCAGCGGCGTCATCGACTTCCCGGGCATCACGATTCTCGACTACGCCGGCGACGGCCGCTGGAAGCAGGAAGAGGACTTCTGGGCGGTGCCGGCGGCATCGCGGGCGACCGAGGAGTACGAAGCGGCGCGCAAGCAGTTCGACCGCGACCACCGTCGCAAGATGACCCGCCGCGAATGGGGCCACGGGCCGGAGTGGACGCGCGGCGGACCCACCTTCGCGGCACGGCGGCCGTGGCGCTGAACGCGCTCGCGGCGAGATCAGGTGACGGTCGCCCTCAGCGGCAGACCCACACCGCGACCGGCACGGCGCGGCCGCGCGGCGTCGCCGGCGGGCCCGGCTCGTAGGCGGCCAGCAACGCCTCGACATCGGCGCCGCCCTCTGCCCGCGCCGCGGCGACCAGCGCGTCGCTGACCACCGCCGCGGCGCCGAGCTCGCGCGTCAGTCGCTCCAGGCGGCTGGCGACGTTGACGGCATCGCCGAGCACGGCGAACTCCAACCGCGATGCACCGCCGATGTCGCCCAGCACCCCCGGGCCGAAGTGGACGCCGATGCCGACGCGGCAGGCGGCCTCGCCGCACGCCGTGCGCGCCGCGTTCCACTCCGCCACCGCGGCGCGCATGGCGCCGGCGCAGCGCAGCGCGTTGGTCGCGTCGGCGGGCCCGGGGCGCGGCGTGCCGAAGGTCGCCATCACGGCGTCGCCGATGTACTTGTCGACCGTCCCCTGGTGGGTGAACACCGCGTGCTGCATGCGGGCGTGGAAGTCGCGCAGCAGCGCGATCACCGTTGTCGGCGGCATCGATTCGGCGAGCTGGGTGAAGCCAACCAGGTCGGCGAACAGCACTGCTACCAGCTGCTGGCGGGTCGGGCCGAGCGGCTCGTCGCTCTGCGCCAGCTCCTCGACCAGGTTGGGCGAGAAGTAGCGCGTCAGGTTGGCGCGCTGGCGCTCGGCGTCGGCCTGCTGTGCGACCAGCCGGCGGGCGCGGTTGACGAACACCGCCAGGGCCGCGCCGGTGAGCAGGAACAGCAGCGTCTGCCGGCCGAGCAGGCCGAGGTTGACGAAGTGGGGGTGCAGCGCCGTGCCGATGCGCTCGGCGTCGGTCAGCGCTTTCCAGTGCGCGTCGCCCATCCAGCCGATCGTGTCCGGCAGCCGGTAGATCGCCAGCGTCGCCACCGTCCACGCCAGCGCCGCCCAGGCGCCCGTCCACACCACGACGCCGGGCGAGTAGCTGAACGCCGAGGCGGCGATGAAGATGTAGAGGTAGATGTCGTTGCCAAAGCGCAACAGCATCTGCGGCGGCACCAGCTGCGGCTCCAACGGGTTCTGCAGCATCACCATCAGCGTGAACAGGGTGATGTCGAGGAGCGGGAACAGGTAACGCACCCAGGCGGCGTCGATGCCGCGCCGCCGCAGCAGCAGGGGCGCGGCGCCGAGCAGCGCGAACAACAGCAGGAACGGATAGAAGTAGAGGAACTCCGGGTACTGATTCTCGACCGCGATCCACGCGGCGAGGACCGGGATGATCACCAGGCGGACGCGCAACGCGAGGCGCATACTGCGCAGCTCCTCGGCGGCGAAGGCGTCGCGCAGCCGGCGCTGACGCGCCGCGTCGGCCGCCAGATCGGTGGGGAGGCCCGCGTCCGCTATCGTGCCGGGCGGATAGCGCACCGCGCCGGTGCCGGCAAAGGGCGTGGTTGCAGTGCCGGCGCGCAAGCCGTATCAAGTTCGTCTTTCTGGCCGCGCGCGGCGCGGCGGACGACGGCGAGGAGTGAGATGCAGGCAACAGAAGACGCCGTGCGGCGCGCCTATGGCGTGCTCGCCACCAGCCTCAACGAAGCGCTGCACGAGACCCGCCAGGCGCTCGAGCCGCACGCTTCCCTGCTGCCCAAGGGGCGCATCGGCGACATCGACGCCCTGCTGGCCGAGTTCGCCCGGCGGCGCGTCCGCATCGCTATCTATGGCGAGGTGAAGGCCGGCAAGTCGACGCTGATCAACGCCCTCGCCGGCACCGAGCTGTCGCCGGTCGCCTTCGACCCGCTCACCTCGGTGCCGCTGCGGGTCACCTACGGCGCGCGCACGGTGTGGCAGGTCGGCGCCACCCGCGTCGAGACGCTCGCCGAGTTGACGCAGATCATGCGCGCCGGGGTGCGCGACGCGGCCGAAGTGGTGGTGGAGACCGAGGCGGATCTACTGCAGCTCGGCGGCCAGGTCGACCTGGTCGACACCCCGGGCGTCGGGAGCGACGAGCGCTTCGACGCGATCAGCGCCGAAGCCCTGCGCTCGCTCGACGCCGTCGTGCTCGTCGTCCGTTATCCGTCCCTGTTCACGCAGGCGACGCGCCGGCTGATGGACGGCCTGCAGGCCGACATCGGCAAGCTGTTCGTCGTCTGGAACCTCGACGCCGACTGCGCCGAGCTCTCCGACGGGGACCGCGCGCGGCACGCCGAGACGCTGCGCGCCGACGTCGCCGGCGCGCACGAGCTGCACCTGGTCGACGCGCGCGCCGCGACACGCGCCCAGCGCGGCGGCGACGCGGCCACCCTGGCCACTAGCGGCCTGCCCGACTTCGCCGCCGCCCTCGGCCGCTTCGCGTCGTCGGAGAAGCGCGAGGTCGCGGCGCTGCGCGAGGCGGGCAAACGCGCCGTGCGCTGGATCGAGGACGCGCAGGCGACGCTCGGGCAGCGCCGCGTCGCCCTCGACACGCGCCTGGCCGAGGTGCGCGAGAAGCTGCAGGCGCTGCAGCGCGACGCCGAGGCGAAGAGCAACGCCGCGCGCGCCCAGTTGGCGGAGTTCCAGGCCGCCGCCGATACGGCAGGCCAACAGCGCGGCGCCGCCGTCGGCCAGGCGGCCGAGAGCCTGCTCAAGGCGGCGCGCGCGGCCCGACGCGCCTGGGTGCGCAGCGGCCAGAGCGACGCCCTGGCCGCCGCCGTCGGCGCCGCCGCCGATGCCTTCGCCGATGCCAGCGCCGCCGCCAACGCGGCGGCCGTCGAGTCCCTGCGCGCCGCGGCGAAGCGCTTCGGCAGCACGGTGGCGCCGGTCCTCGCCGACCGACGCGATGTGCGCCCCGGTGCGCTGGCGCCGCCCGAGCGGCTCGAGCGCGCCCGCAGCGGCAGCGCCGCGTGGCTGCGCCGGGCGGTGTGGAAGCGCTGGTACCTGCCGGGCGTGGCGGCGCTGGAGAAGACCGGGACCACCGGCGACCAGGCGGCGCAGGCGGCCTGGTTCGATCAGGCCGCGAAGGCGGTCGCCCAGACGGTGCGCGGCGTGCTTGACGGCCGCCTCGCCGACATCGCCCGTGCCGCCCAGGCGGAGCAGGAACGCCTGCGCGTCCAGTCCAACTTCCTCGCCGAGGAGGGGGAACAGCAGGCGCTGGTGGCCCACCTGCCGGTGCTGGCGAACGCCCGGCAGCGCATCCAGGACATGGCCAAGGAAGCCCGCCGCGTCGTCACCTGACCGCAGCTCGCCGGTGACCGAAAGACGCGGCGGCGAGCGCCGCTGCCGTGCCCTCTCGGGGGCCGTGCTGTTGGCGGCGACCCCGGGAGGGCGAGGCTCCTGCCGACCCGCCGCCGCGATCCGACCAATGCCGTCTGCCGATCGGCTCGGCCGCCCCGACGACGCGGCTCGGGGCTTGTCACCCCGCGGCTATGAGAGCAGGCGCGCGATCTCCGCGTAGTCGACGGGCTTGCGGCGTAACGTCACGAAGTCGCGCCGCGCGACCTCGGCGCGCAGGTGGTCGCTCTCATAGGCGGTGAGCATCACCACCGGCACGCGCGGGTGGGCGGCGTGGAAACGGTCGGCGAAGGCGAGGCCGCTCTCACCCTCCCGCTGCTGATCGAGAATGAGCATCGTCAACGCCTCGAACGACTCCAGCGGCGGGATCTCGGCCAGGTGGCCGAAATCGCGTACCCCGTAGCCGTCGTCGGTCAGATTCGCCGCCAACGCCAGACGGAAGTCGTCGTCGTCGTCGAGCAGCAGGACCATTACGGCATCCGCCCGCCCGGTCCGTCGACCGGCAGATCGACGCGGAAGCTCGTGCCGCCGCCGCGGCGGGGCTGGTGCGTGATCGTACCGCCGTGTGCGGCGACCAGCTCCTTTGCCACCGCCAGGCCGATGCCCGTCCCCTCCGGCTTGGTGGTCTCGAAGAGCCGGAACACGTCGAGCCCGTCCGGGATGCCGCGGCCGTTGTCATCGACGGTGATGCGCAACGTCACGGCGTTCGCGGCCGCGACCGAGAGGCGCACCTCGCCGCTGCCCGCGGGCACCGCTTCGATGGCGTTCTTGATCAGATTGTCGAGGATGCGGCGGAGCATCACCTCGTCGGCGCGCAGCGCCGGCAGAGGCGCCGCGTCGGCGACGCTGAGCGCGATGCCGTGCTCGATCGCCAGCGCCAGCCACAGGTCGACGCAGGAGGCGAGGAACGGCGTCAGCTCGATACGGTGCAGGTTGAGGCGCTGATCGCGCGCGAAGTCGTTGAACTCGCGCACCAACCCCGCCAGGCGGCGCAACGTCTGCAGGATCTGCGTCGCCGGCGCCTCGACCGGAGCCACCGGCGCGAAGTCGCCGCGCCGGGCGCGGCGCAGAATGAGCTGCGCCTGCATCGACAGCGCCGCGAGCGGGTTGCCGAGGTCGTGCACGATCTTGGCCGTGATGGCGCCGATGTCCGCCAGCCGCGCCCGCTCCGCGGCGATACGCTGCATCTCGCGCAGCTCGTGCTCGGCCGCGCGACGATCGCTGACATCGCGGAGGATGGCGGTGTAGAGCAGCTCGGCGCCGAGGCGCGCTTCGGACACCGAGAGCTCGAGCGGGAAGACCTCGCCGTTCTTGCGCCGCCCCTCGACGGTGCGGACGCGGCCGATGGCGCGCGCCATACCGGTGGCGCGATAGCGACGCAGGTACTCGTCGTGCTCCTCGCTGTACGGCGGCGGCATCAGCAGGGTCACGTTGCGGCCGAGCACTTCGTCGCGGCCGTAGCCGAAGACCGCCTCCGCGGCAGGGTTGAACAGCGTGATGCGCGCCTCGCCATCGATGGCGACGATGGCGTCGCGCGCCGTCGCCAGGACCGCCTGCCAACGCGCGTCCGTCACCTGCAGATCGTGCAGGGCCTGCGGCGGGGTAGGGATGCGGCGACGCGTGGTCATCGGGGCTCGGGACGGAACGACACGGTTCAGATACACCGTGCGGTGCGTCATGGTCCACGCCATCCCGCCCCTCAGGCAGGACCGGACTCGTCATCCGCGCGTCCCGCCGCCGGCGTGGTTTCGCAGCGCGGCGGCGGTGCGGGCTCCGATTCCGCCTGCGGCGCGTCCGCGACGGCGCCCTGGTCGCGTTCGGCGACCGCTCGCCCATCCAGCCCTCGCCAAGCGGCCCTGCGCATTTCCGCTGTCATGCGGGCGTTCTGGAGCAACCAGTGTGCCGCGCGCGGCAGGCCCTAGCCCCGTGGTCTCTGCCCTGCGAGGTCACCAACCGCGGGGAACGCGACCAGCGGCCTTCGCAGCGCTGGGAGATCGACCCGGTTCCGCCTCCCTTCCCAGGGGCGGGAATCCGCCCTTCCCAGCCGTGCGCGGCAATCCGAATGCCGCGTCCCGCCGCGACGCCGGTGGGATTCGGCACGCATCTTGGACAGGGCGTGCGACATGCACAACGGCGAGATGCAGGTCGGCGAGGCGATGCGCACCGAACTGGTGACCCTGGCACCCGAGGATCGCCTCGATGTCGCCAGCGACATCATGACCCTCGGTCGTATCCGCCACATGCCAGTGGTGAATGATGCGGCGGTGGTCGGCATCCTCACCCAGCGCGACCTGTTCCGCGCTGCCATCTCGTCGGTGCTCGAGTTGCGTCCGGCCGCCGAGCGCGAGTGGTTGTCGAAGATCCACGTCGGCGAAGTCATGACGCACCCGGTGATCACGGCGCGCCCCGATCTGAGGATGGACGAGGCCGTGACGCTGATGGTCGAACGCCGCATCGGCTGCCTGCCGGTGGTACAGGGCGGCCGGCTGGTCGGCCTGTTGAGCGAGACCGACTGCCTCGCCCTGCTGGCGCGCCTGCTGCAGCCGGAGCGGACGGACACGGACGCGCAGGGGGGGGCGCCGTGAGTATCGTTGCGCCGCCGACCGACCTTGCCTACCATCCCCCCATGCCAGAGGCAGGCGGCGGCGTCCGCGGCAGCATCCTAGTCGCCGAGGATGAGGATGGCGTCCGCGACAGCCTCGTGCAGGTGCTGCAGGAGGAGGGGTACGATGTCGTCGCCACCAGTGACGGCGACGGCGCCATCGCCGCGCTCGGCGGGCGCGAATTCGACGTCGTCATCAGCGACCTGCGCATGCCCGGCGCCGACGGCCTCGCCGTCCTGCGCCACGCGCGCGAGGTCGCGCCGCAGACGCTGGTGCTCCTGATGACCGCGCACGCGACGGTCGACACCGCCATCGAGGCGCTGCGCGGCGGCGCCCAGGACTATCTGCTCAAGCCGGTGCTGTTCGACGACCTGCTGCACAAGGTGGACGGGCTGATCGAACACCGGCAACTCGCCTGGGAGCGGCAGTTCCTGCGCGCCCAGGTCGAGCGGCGGTGGGACTTCGAGAACCTGGTCGGCCAGTCGTCGGCGATGCGCGAAGTGATGATGCTGGTCAAGCGCGTCGCGCCGGTCCCGAGCACCGTGCTGATCACCGGCGAGAGCGGCGTCGGCAAGGAAGTGGTGGCGCGCGCCATCCACCATTTCAGCGACCGCGCCGAGGCGATCTTCCTGCCGGTCAACTGCGGCGCCATTCCCGAGCCCCTGCTCGAGAGCCAGATGTTCGGACACCTGCGCGGCTCGTTCACCGGCGCGGTGAGCAATCAGGAGGGACTGTTCCAACGCTCGCGGCGCGGCACCATCTTCCTCGACGAGATCGGCGACCTGCCGCTCGGCCTGCAAGTGAAGTTGCTGCGCGCCATCGAGACCAAGGAGGTGCTGCCGGTCGGCGCCACGACGCCGATCAAGGTCGACGTGCGCATCATCGCCGCCACCAACCGCGAACTGCGCCGCGAAGTGGACGCCGGCCGCTTCCGCGACGACCTGTACTACCGCTTGAACGTGTTCGGCATCGAGATCCCGCCGCTGCGCGAGCGCCGCGAGGACATCCCGCCCCTGGTGGAGCACTTCATCCGCCTGCACAATCGCGATCTGCGCAAACGCTACAAGGGCGCCGACGGGCGCCTGCTGAAGCTGCTCATGTCGCTGCCGTGGAAGGGCAACGTGCGTGAGCTCGACAACGTCATCGAGCACGCGATGATCCTCGGCGACGGCGACTGGCTGACGGTCGATGAGTTGCCGCGCGCCGTGCGCGCTAGCACCGATCTGCCGACGGCGACCACCGACAGCCTGCGCGACGCCTTGCGCGCCTACGAGAAGGCACATATCCATTCCGTGCTGGCGCGGCTCGACAACGACAAGCGCGCCGCCGCAGAACGTCTCGGCATGTCGCTGTCCTCTCTCTACCGCAAGATCGAAGAGCTCGGCATCGGCCTCGGCGGCGCGGTGCACGACGACGTGTAATTCACTGCGTTCCGCAACCGACAGGAGTCCGACTGTGACCATCCTCGCCATTCCCCACATCCGCCGAGGCCGCAGCGGCCTGTTCGTCCTGGCCGCGCTGCTGATCGCCCCGGCGCTGACGCACGCCGCGGCGCCGTCGGCGGCGGCGGTCAGCGAAGCGGATCAGATTTATAAGAGCCGTTGCGTGCTGTGTCACGGTGCCACCGGCAAGGGCGACGGCGCGGCGAGCGCGGCGTTGAACCCGAAGCCGCGCGCCTTCGGCGATCCCGCCTGGCAAAAGTCGGTCACCGACGAACATATCGACAAGATCATCCTCAGCGGTGGTCCGGCCGTTGGGAAGAGCCCGCTGATGCCCGCCAACCCGGACCTCAGCGGCAAGCCCGACGTCATCCACGCGCTGCGCGACATCGTGCGCGGCTTCGGCCCCAAGCCGTAGCGAGCGTCGCCGACAGCCGCGTCAGACGCGGATGTCGGCGACGACGCCGAAGTGGTCGCTGGCCCAGACGCCATCGAGCGGCTGGTCGAAGGCGAGCGCCACGCGTTCGATCCAGCCGCGGCCGCTGGTGTCCGCGAGGCCGACCAGAACATAGTCGAGCCGGCGGTCGGGCTCGAACATCATCGCCGTGTACGGATCGCGGTTGTCCCAGGTGAAGCCGGGGCCGGCGCCGCGCACCCGCCAGGCGTCCTGAAAGTAGGTGCTGCGGCCGTCGACCGACGCCAGCCCGCACAGGAAGCGGATCTCCGTCGCCTCCGGATCGGCGTTGAGGTCGCCAACGATGATCGGCGGAAAGTCCGCGCCGCGCCCCCAGCGTTCGGCCAGTTCCGCCACCGCAACCACCTGGCGCTCGCGCACGACGCCGTGGTGAAAGCGCCAGTTGAGATGGGTGCAGACCAGCGGCACGGTGCCGAACGGGGCAGCGATACGCGCCGCCACCGCGCAGCGCTGCTCGCCGGTCTCGTGCCCGGGCAGCGCCAGCCGCTCGTGCGCGACGATCGGCCAGCGGCTGGCGATGACGTTGCCAAAGGAATCGCCGGCGGCGTCGAGCGGGACGCGGCCGCTCTCCGCCCAGCGATAGGCCGGCGCGTGGTGGTGCTCGTAGCCGAGGCCGTCGAGCATGATCGCCGCCTGGTCGAAGCCGTCGCGCCGCACGACAACTTCCTGGAAGCCGATCAGGTCGGGCTGCAGCGCGGCGATGCCGACTCGGATCATCGCCATGCGCGCGTCGCAGGGCTCTGAGACGTTCCAGATGTTCAGCGTCAGGACCCGCAGTGTGGGCATCGCGGGAGTTCCTAGCACAGCCGCGGCGCCAGGCGGGCGAGCCGCCCGCGCTCCCGGACCGCCCCGCCCAGATGCAGCTCCCCATCCCGGCGGACGGGGGCCCGCCCGCCTTGCAGCGCCCGGTCCCGCGAGTACTCTGGCGGATGATGCCGCTGCCTCCGCACGCCGACCTGCCCCTCGAAGCCCCCGCGTGGACCCTCCTGCGCGAGAGCCTGCTGCTGCTCGAACTGCCCCGCCTCGCCTGGCTCGCTCCCGTCTATGCCGCCGCGCCGCGCGGCCACGGCGAAGCGGTCCTCGTCCTGCCCGGCTTCGGCACCGGCGACGCCTCCACCGCAGTCTTGCGCGCCTACCTGAACCTGCTCGGCTACGCCGCGCAGGGCTGGGGCCTCGGCACCAACCGCGGCGACGTGGCGGCCCTGCTGCCGCGGGTGATCGAACGCGCGGCGCGCGCCGCGTCCCGTGCCGAGGGCAAGGTGCGGCTGGTCGGCTGGAGCCTCGGCGGCACGCTGGCGCGCGAGACGGCGCGCGATCGCCCGGACCTGGTCGAGCGCGTCATCACCCTCGGCACGCCGGCCGTCGGCGGCCCGAAGTATACCGCCGTCGGGGCGGTCTATCGGCGTCAGGGCTACGACCTCGACGCCATCGAGGCGGCGGTCGCGGCACGCGAGCGCACGCCGATCGGGGTGCCGCTGACGGCGATCTACAGCCGCGGCGACGGCGTCGTTGCCTGGCAGGCGTGTCTCGACCGTCACACGCCTGGCGTCGAACACGTCGAGGTGCGCGGCACGCACACCGGCCTCGGCTTCAACCCGGACGTCTACCGCATCGTCGCCGCGCACCTGGCGCGCTGAGTCCGAAACCTGGCCGTCCCGGCTCTGTGCCGGTGGAGGGCGCCGCCCCGTCGGCGCCTGTTGAAATGGAGGCGGGTGGCTGCGTGCAACAGGCGCCGACGGGGCGGCGCCCTCGACGGACGAGCAACGGGCGTGTTCGACCTCACGCCGCCGGCCACTGCAGCGGCCAGTGCGGGTGCCACGGCCGCTCGCGCTCGAAAGCGCGCGCCGCCTGCAGCACCAGATCATCGCGCTGGCGCGCCGCGACGATCTGCATGCCCATCGGCAGGCCGCGGTGCGACAGGCCGATGCGCACCGTCGCCGCCGGATGCCAGGAGAGGTTGAACGGGATGGTGAACGAGCCGACGTTTGACCACGGCTGCGGCCGCCCCTCGGTCTCGGTCGGGTAGGGACCGGGGGCCGGATACGGATCGAACGGCACCGTCGGCGTGATCAGCAGATCGTAGCGTTCGAACACCGACGCGCACCAGCGCACGATGCCGGCCCGCAGAGCCGCGAGCTCGCCGAAGCGCGCCGGATTCATCTCGCGCCGCGCCAGCTCGACGCCGGCGAGCAGGCCGCGCCCGAGCAGGTGCTCGCGGCCGGCCAGGTGCGCGTCGAGTTGCGCACCCATCAGGAAGGCGCCGAGCAGACCCCAGGTGCGGCCGGCTTCCGGCGGACCGCCCGCGAGGGGTTCGACGTGATGGCCGAGCGCGGTGAAGACCCCGACGGCGTCCTCGACCGCGGCGGCGATGTCCGACTGCACCACCGCGTAGCCGAGGTCGGGCGAGTAGCCGATGCGCAGGCCGCGCGGCGCCGGCGCGCGCAGGCGTTCGAGGTAGGAGAAGCCGGGATGCGCGAGGCTGGTGGGATCGAGCTCGCAGGCGCCAACGACCTGGTCGAGCACCAGCGCCGCGTCCTCGACCGTCTTCGTCAGCGGCCCATACACCGCCGTCGCGCCATAGTCCCAGTGGTGCACCTGCTCGCGCGGCACGCGTCCGAACGAGGTCTTGAGTCCGAAGCAGCCGGTGAAGCTGGCCGGGATGCGGATCGAGCCGCCGCCGTCGCCGGCGGTGACCAACGGCAGGACGCCGGCGGCCATGGCCGCCGACGAGCCGCCGCTCGAGCCGCCCGGCGTCAGGGCGAGATCCCACGGCGAATGCGTCGTGCCGTGCAGCCGATTGCGGGTGTACGCCGGAGCGCCGAACTCGGGCGCGTTGGTCTTGCCGACGACGATCGCACCGGCGCCCCGCAGGCGCTGCACCTGCACCGAATCGGCCGCGGCGACGCGGCCGGCGAAGAGCGGCGAGCACTCCGTCCACGCCATGCCCGCCACCGGCTCGAGCTCCTTGACGCCGAGCGGCACGCCCTCCAGCGGCCGCGCCGCGCCAGCGGCGATGCGCTGCTCGGCCGCCCGCGCATCGGCCAGGCACTGCGCCGGGTCGCGCCGCAGCACCACCGCGTTGAGGTCGGCGTGCGTGGCGTCGATGCGCGCCAGCACTGCCTGCATGAGTTCGACCGGCGACGCCGTGCGGGCGTGCAGGCGTTCCGTTAGCTCGACCAACGACAGCGACAAGAGTTCGTGCATGGCGCCTCTTAGCCCGGATCAGGCCGATGCAGCCACCGCCGTGCCGCAAGCATCATCGGAGCGCGCGCCGTCAATGCGACTCGCACCACTGCCGGATGTGCTCGATGAACGTCGGACCGAGATCCTGCAGCTTGCGTTCGCCGACGCCATAGACGCTGGCGAAGGCGTCGAGCGTGGTCGGCCGGCGGCGCGCCAGGTCGCGCAAGGTCGCGTCGTTGAAGACGATGTACGGCGGCACGCCGCGCGCCTCGGCGAGGGCGCGGCGCAGGCCGCGCAGGTGGTCGAAGAGGTCGCGGTCGACCCCCTCCCACGACTCCGTGGCGGCGCGCGGCAGGCTCGGCGCGGCGGCCAGCTTCGGCTGCACCAGCTGCGCCGGGCGCTGGCCGCGCAGGACCTCCCACGAGGCGGCGTTGAGGCGCAGCACCGGGCGGTCGCCGCTGCTGCGCTCGAGCAGGTGCTGGTCGACGAGCTGATGCACCATCGCCGTGACGCCGCCGCGCTGCAGGTGCTTGAGCAACCCGTAGGTGGTGAGCTGCGCGTGCCGGCGGGCGCGGATGCGCTCGGTGTCGGCGCCGACCAGGATGTCGACGATGTGGGTGACGCCCACCCCTTCGGCGCGCGCCACGGCGGAGAGGATCTTCTGCGCCGTGACGGTGCCGTCGCTGGCGCCCTCGACCTCGCCGAGACAGACGTCGCAGGCGCCGCAGTTGTCGCGGTCGTAGGCCTGGCCAAAGTACTCCGACAGCGTCTTGTGCCGGCAGGCGAGGCCGGAGGCGAAGCGCTGCATGTGGCGCAGCAGCTGCTTGCCGGCCTCCAAGCCGTCGCCCGCGGCGCCCGCCTCGGCGGCGCTGCGCTCCATGAGGCGCTCGATGCGCACCACGTCCGCGCCGGAGTACAGCAGCACGCACTCGGCCTCGAGCCCGTCGCGGCCGGAGCGGCCGGTCTCCTGCTGGTAGTGCTCGATCGATTTCGGCAGGCCGGTGTGGAGGACGCAGCGCACGTCGCTGCGATCGATGCCCATGCCGAAGGCGACGGTGGCGACGACGACGTCGAGCTTCTCCTCCGCGAACGCCTCCTGGGTGCGGCGGCGCAGCCCGCTGTCCATGCCCGCGTGGTAGTGCGCGGCGCGCAGCCCCTGCGCGGCCAGTTGCGCGGCGAGCGACTCGGTCTCGCGCCGGCTCAGACAGTAGACGATGGCCGCCTCGTCGGCGTGCCGGCGCAGCACCTGCAGGGTCTGGCGCGCCGTGTCGCCGCGCGGCACGACCCGGTAGGTCAGGTTGGGGCGGTCGAAGGTCCCCACCAGGAGCAGCGGATCGGCGAGCTGCAGCTGCGTCGCGATGTCCTCGCGTACCCGCTCGGTGGCGGTGGCGGTGAAGGCGCGCAGACTGGCGCCGGGGATGCGCGTCTTCAGCTCGGCGAGCTGGCGGTACTCCGGCCGGAAGTCGTGGCCCCAGTGACTGATGCAGTGCGCCTCGTCGACGGCGAAGTCTCGCACGCCGGCGCGCTCGAGCCAGGTCAGGAAGCGCGGCGCCAGCAGGCGCTCGGGGGCGACGAAGAGGAGGCGGTAGCGGTCGTCGGCGAGGCCCTGCTCGACTTCGCGCATCTCGTCGAGCTCGAGGCCGCTGTGCAGGGCGGCGGCGGGGTAGCCATTCTCGCGCAGGCCGTCCACCTGGTCCTTCATGAGCGCGATGAGCGGCGAGATGACGACGTCGATGCGGCCGGCGACGGCGGGCGGCACCTGATAGCACAGGGACTTGCCGCCGCCGGTCGGCAACACCACCAGGGCGTCACGGTGCGCCAGGCCGGCGGCGATCGCCGCCTCCTGCATCGGTCGCAGCTGCTCGAAGCCCCAGTAGCGGCGCACGACGTCGAGAACGGCGGGATCGGGCATCGCGCTGCGGCTAGCCGCGGGGCTCGACGCTGTCAATGCGCGTGGGGTCTGCGCGTGGGGTCAGCGACATGCGCGTGGGGTCTGCGGCGGCACGTGGCGACTGGCGGCGCTGCGGACTTCCGCCCCCCCGCGAAAGGTGCGATCTGACTCCGATGCACACCGCCGTGACGACGCTGATGGGAATCGACTTCCCGATCTTCGCATTCACCCACTGCCGCGACGTGGTCGCGGCGGTGACCAACGCCGGCGGCTTCGGCGTCCTCGGGGCGGTCGCCCACACGCCGGAGCAGCTCGACATCGACCTCGTCTGGATCCGCGAGCAGACGAAGGGGCGGCCCTTCGGCGTCGATCTGCTGATCCCGCGCAAGTACGTCGGCGCCGAGAGCGGCGGTATCAGCGCCGCCGACCTGCGCGCCCTGCTGCCGCAGGAGCATCGCGACTGGATCGACGCGTTGCTGGCGCACCACGGCGTGCCGCCGCTGCCGCCGCCGGCGCCCGACAGCACGCGCGACGAGCGCGGCCTGGCCGGGCTGCGGGTGGATGCGAAAAGCCTGGCGCCGCTGATCGAAGTCGCGTTCGAGCACAAAGTGCGATTGCTCGCCTCGGCGCTCGGAACGCCGCCGGAGTGGCTGATCGAGCGCGCGCACGCGGCCGGGATTCCGGTCGCCGCCCTCGCCGGCCGCCTCGACCACGCCGTGGCGCACCGACAGGCCGGGGTCGACATCATCATCGCCCAGGGCACCGAGGGGGGCGGCCACACCGGCGAGATCGCGACCATGGTCCTGGTCCCGCAGGTGGTCGACGCCGTCGCGCCGGTGCCGGTACTTGCCGCCGGCGGCATCGCCTCCGGGCGGCAGATCGCCGCCGCGCTCGCGCTCGGCGCGGAGGGCGTCTGGTGCGGCTCGGTATGGCTGACCACCGAGGAGGCGGAGACGCCGCCGGTGGTGAAGGAGAAGTTCCTCGCCGCCACCTCGTCCGACACGCGCCGTTCGCGCTCGCTGACCGGCAAGCCGGCGCGCATGCTGCGCACCGCCTGGACCGACGCCTGGGAGGCGCCCGACGCCCCCGCGCCGCTCGGTATGCCCCTGCAGAGCATGCTGATCGCCACCGCGCAGCGGCGCATCCACCGTGTCGCGCACAAGCCGACTTCGGGAGCGCGCGCGCTGGCGACATACTTCGTCGGCCAGGTGGTCGGCCAGATGAACGAACCGAAATCGACCCGCCGCGTGATGAGCGACATGATCGAGGAGTTCGTCACCGTCATGGAGCGACTCGACCGCCTCGTCGGGGAATGAACGCGGCGCGCGCGCTGGCGCCGCGGCCGGGCTGCTGAGGAGGATCGCAGCGCATGATCGAGCATCCACCCCCGTTCGGCCCGCGCTGGTCGGCGCGCTTCATCTGGTTCGAGACGCCGCGCATCGTGATGGCGTCGGTGACCGAGCCGGTGCTCGCGGACGGCGTCGGCGATCGCTTCGGCCTCTTCCGGCGCCGCCTGACGCTGGCGACCGTCCCCGCCAGCGCGCCGGCACGCGTCTGGGCCGATGCCCGCTACGTCCTGTTCGTCAATGGCGAGGAGCTGGGGCGTGGTCCGATTCGCGCCCACCCGCGGCGCGGGCACTACGACGTCTACGATCTGGCCCCGCGGCTCACCGCCGGCGTCAATACGATCGCCATCCTGGCGCGCCACTACGGCCGCGCCACGGCCTGGTGGATGCCGGTGCCACCCACCTATTCCCTCGGCGCCGGCTGCGTGCTCTTCGAGGCGCGAGTCGCCGATGCGTACGTGGTGAGCGATCGCACCTGGCGCGCGCAGGCCGGGGATGCCTGGACACCGCTCGCGGCCGACAGCGACGTCGCCAACCAGCCGATGGAATGCTTCGACGCCCGCCTGCTCGCCGCGGACTGGACGGTGTCGTCGTTCGACGATGCCGGTTGGGCGGAGGCGACCGAGATCCAACCGGTGCACACCGGCGCGCACGGCCCACACCAGCCCGTGCCGGTCGAGCCCTACGGCCTGCTGGCGCCGCGCCCGCTCCCGCAGCTGGTCGGCGAGCGCCTGACGGCGAGGCACATCGCGCGCCGACAGGTGCACGTAGCGCTTGGCCCCGAGCCGGCCACCGCCGCCCTGGCGGCGCTGCACGCCGCCGCCAGTGCGGGCGCGGCGGCCGCGGTCACCGTGCATACCTTCGATTTCGGCACCGTCGTCGCCGGCACCATGCGCCTGCGGCTGCCGGCGCCGCGCGGCACGCGCGCCGTCGTCGGCTTCACCGAGCACGTCGATGCGCACGGCGTTCCCGTCTCACTCGGTGAGCACAACGGCTTCACCTACGTCAGCGACGCGAGCGAGCGCACGTTCGAAACCTTCGACCTGGTCGGGGCCCGCTACGCCGTCGTGGCGGTCGACGGGTCGGACGTCGTACCGACCCTCGCCGTCACCGAACGGCATCGCCCGCGCCCGCCGGGCGCGTCGTTCGAATGCAGCGATGTCGACCTGAACCGGATCCACGCCATCGGCCTGCGCACCGTCGACCTGAACGCGTTCGATGCCTATACGGACTGCCCGACGCGCGAGCAGCGGGCGTGGACGGGCGACAGCGTCGTGCACCAGATGGTCGACCTGGCCACCAACCCCGACTGGTCACTGGCCCGCTGGCACCCACAGATGGCGGCGATGCCACGGCCCGACGGCATGCTGCCGATGGCGGTCGCCGGCGACTTCGAGGCCGAGGATCGCACCATGATCCCCGACTGGGCGCTGCACTGGCTGCACGCCGTGCACAACCTCTATCGTTACACGGGGGACCGCGCCCTGATCGCCCGGCTGCTGCCGGTCGCCGAGCGCATGCTGCGCTGGTTCGAGCCCTATCGCGGCGCCGATGGACTGCTGCACGACGTGACCGGCTGGACGCTCATCGACTGGTCGAGCGTCTACTCCTCCGGCACGTCCTCGGCGCTCAACGCGCTGTGGGCGCGCGGCCTCGAGGACTTCGCCGCGATGAGCGGTTGGGTCGGCAACGCCGCGTCACAGGCGTGGGCCACGGGTCGGTACGAAGCCGTCCGTCTCGGCTTTGAGGCCTTCTGGGACGAGGGCCGCTCGCTGTACGTCGACCACCTCGTCGACGGGGTGGCGCAGCGCGTCGCCGCCCAGCACGGCGGCGCGGCGGCGCTGGCCGCCGGCCTGGTACCCGCCGTCCGCGCCGCGCGGGTCATCGCGCGGCTGACCGATCGCGCCCGACTGCTGCGGCACTCCTGGTGCATGGACACCGTCACGCGCGAGGGCAACAGCGTCGGCATGGCGTACCTCGCCTTCGGCTACCCGGCGCCCGACTGGGACATCGAACACGCCATGGTCGAGGCGCAGCCCTTCTTCCGCTACGTGCTGCACGATGGCATCGCGCGCTACGGACGCGCCGATCTCATCGCCGCGCTCTGCCGCGACTGGCAGGTCTTCGTCGACGCGGGGGCGACCACCTGGCCGGAATGCTGGAAGGGCGGCACCACCTGCCACGGCTGGTCGTCCGTCCCGAGCCGCGACCTGGTCACCTACGTGCTCGGCGTGACGCCAGCCGCGCCGGGCTTCGGCACGGTGCGGGTGGCGCCGCGTCTCGGGGACCTCGCCTGGGCACGCGGTACGGTTCCCACGCCGCACGGCCTGGTCCACGTCGAGGCGCACGCCGACGGACGGGTGCTGGTGGACTCGCCGGTACCCTACGAGATCGTCCAGGCGCGCAGCGACCGATGAGCGCGCCGCGCCGCGCGACGCTGGTCGCGCCAGCACGCATCTGCGCCCGCAGCCAGCCGATCAGGGCCGGTTGCGCCATGTGATGCCCCGCGGGGACGACGACGTGATCGGCGCCGCCCGGGTGGCGGGCGTCGAAGGACGCGAGGGTCCCGCGCGGCTCGCGCGTCAGGGCGGGCAACCGATAGACGGCTGCGCACCGTGAAGACTCGTCGCCGCAGATGGCTGCGACCGGCCCGGTCTCGTGCGAGCATCTCCGCTCTGCTGGCGTTGGCGACCGTATGCGGAGGGTGCGCGCCGCACCGCTTGCATGAAGGCCCGCCGCGCCCTCCAACCGAGATCGCCGTCGTCCGGTCGGTGCGATCACCCGTCGGTGGGGGATGCTTCGTGCGGTCAGCCGACGGCAAGACGGTCATCGGCTTTCTGGCCGAAGCCTTCGAGGCGTTCCCCGTGCTCGAGCTGCCTCCAGGCGAACCCATTCTCTCGGTCGGAATGCAGAATCGCGGCGCGATCGTCACGACGCGGAGCGTGAACGATTGCATCATCTCGCTGTCCGCGAACGCGGGGCACACCTATGAGATTCATTGCGAGATCGGTCGAAAGGCGTGGCGGGCCTGGTTGATCGACACGAGCGGCGACGCCTCGGCCGTTCCATGCCGCTTTGCCGATTCCCCACCGGCCGTCCCCCCCTGTGGCGACGGTTTCCTCAGCCTCCCCGAAGAGCAATGCGACGATGGCAACACGGCGAGCGGAGACGGGTGCTCCGAGTCCTGCACGGTCGAAGGGCCCGGACCGTCCGACGTGGCGGTTCGCGCATGCCCCGGAGGACAGAAGGGCGATGGCGTGTTGGTGCGCCGTGTTGGTGCGCCGTGTTGGTGCGCCGTGTTGGTGCGCCGTGTTGGTGCGCTATGTTGAGCCAATCGGTCAGATGTTCATCCCACGAGCATCCTCGCTCTCGGGAGTTGCCGTGTACGCGACATACCGCCGTCCGGCCCCCCTGGAGCTCCGACTTCGCAGCGGCTCCATCAATGGACCGATTGTCGCCATCTCGACCGCTGGCCGTGACGTCGGCCAGGTTCGTCTGTTCACGTTCAAAGGTCCCGTCGGCGTCACTCCCGGCGCCAGTTACGTGATCGAATTGAGTGAGCCTGGCGAGAACGCCCTCTGGGCAGACACTGCTGGTTGCGCGGGCTCGGCGCCCGCCTTCCAGTTTGGCGAGCCTGCCGGCGTCGCGGAGGGGGTGTCCTTCCCCTTCATGACCTTTGGGGGAGACTAGCGGAGCGGAAGTGGCGGGCGTGGCGGCGCTACCGCACGCTCCAGGCCTGGTCGATGCGCGGCCGGCCCGCCAGCGTGCGCGGATCGGCGGCTTCGTCCTACAGCGCCTGCACCCGAGCGGCGATCTCGTCCGCCGTGGCCAGGCCGTCCTCGAGCACCGCCGCGGCGATATTCTCCAGGGTCAGTGCCGAGACCTGCTTCACTTCGCCCTGCAGGGCCAGCGGCTGGACGACGCGCACGTCCACCGCCGTGAAGCCGACATCGAGCAGCAGCCGCGGGCCTGCGCGCCGAGCGAGCTGCTGGAGAAGCTGGCAGCGGTCGTCCCGCGGCCGCGCGCCAACCTGCTGCGGTACCACGGCGCCTTCGCCGCGCACGCCCACCTGGCTGCCGGACGACGCGCCCTGAGCAATGCGCGGGCGCATTCCACTCACCCGTTGCGCGCCGCGGCGCGCTATGCCCCGCTTGGCGGCCGCGGCAGCGTCCGCGTGGCGAACGTCCGATACTCTCCGGTTATGTCTACTCGCCAGCTCATCCGGCCTGAGCGCCCTGCCGGAGCTCGACGTGACGGTCGACGTGGCGCGCAACGCCGGCGTGCCCATCGCGGTGGTCGTGCTGCGCTAAGAGCTGCGGCTCGGCCACCCCGAGCGGCGCCAGCCGCAGGAACGCCTCGCCACGTGGGCCGCGCAGCGCGACGTGCCGCTGTTCAATGCCGCCGCGCCGCTCGACCGGCGCCTCGAAGCCGGCGCGCCGCGCGCCGCGCTCTCCATCGACGAACGGCACGTCTGCCCGCCCGGCAACGCCGCGATCGCCGACGCCTTGGCGGACTGGCTGGCGCAGGAGCGAATGGCGCCGCCGCCCTGATCGCCTCGGCCCCGGCCCGATTTGCCCCGACGTCCCCCGCGCGACCTCGGTGGCTTTCGTCGCGTCCGGTCGGCATCCTCGCTCTGGTTGAGTGACGCATGGATCCGGTGACACACACGCTGCTCGGGGCGAGCGTCGGCTACGCCGTCGGCGGACGGACACTCGGGCGCACGGCCGCGTTGGCCGGCGCCCTGGCGGCGTTCGTGCCGGACGCGGACATCTTCATCCGCAGCGCCGCCGACCCCCTGGTGGCCATCGAGCACCACCGGGGCTTCTCGCACGCCCTGGCCTTCGCACCGCTGGGCGCGGCGCTCGTGGCGGCGCTCTGGTGCGTGCGGGCGCGGTGGCGGGCGCAGTGGGGGCGGCTCTGGCTGGTCTGCCTGGCAGCCTACGTGAGCCACTGCCTGCTCGACGCCGCGACCAGCTACGGCACGCAGTTGCTCTGGCCGTTCACGCCCCGGCGGTTCGGGTGGGATCTGATCTCGATCATCGACCCGCTGTTCACACTCACCCTGGCGGCGGGCCTGGCGTGGGCGCTGACGGTGCAACGGCGGCGCCCCGTTCTGGCGGCGCTGGCGGTGGCCGCGGCGTTTGTGGTCGTCGGCGGCGTACAGCACGGACGCGCCGTGGCGGCGCAGCAACGGCTGGCGGCGGCGCGCGGGCACGCCGTCGATCGGCGCGAGGTCATGCCGACCGTGGCCAATAATCTGGTGTGGCGCGCGCTGTACCTGCATCGCGGCCGCATCCACAGCGACCGGATTCGCGTCGCGTGGTTCTCGCCCCCAACGGTGGCGGACGGCTGGGAGTTGCCGGAGGCGACGCAGGCGGATCTGTCGGCCGCCGAACGGCACCGCGATCGGCGCCGGTCTTTCGAGCGGTTCCACTGGCTCTCGGAGGGCTGGGTCGCCCGTAGCCCGTCCGCTCCCTCCGTCTTCGGCGACGCGCGCTACTCGCTGTCCGCGGCCTCGTTCGATCCCGTCTGGGGAATCCGTTTCGCGGCGCCCGGCGCCGCGGCGGAGGTGGAATGGGTGAACCGCTCGCGAGAGCGGCGCGTCGACCTGGCGGAACTGTGGCGCGAGATCGCCGGTCGCGACGAGCGCTATCGGCCGCTGCCCGGCGAGTGAACGGGGGCGGCTTCACGCTCCTGCGGCGCGCCGGCGCCGTCCCAGCCTTGATGTCTCAACGCAGAGACGCCGAGGCGCTGCGCACGGAGGAGCGATCCATTTCGGCGGCTGCACCCGGACGGGCATCGCCGATGGGGGTGGCGAACTCCGACGCGTGCACGGCGTCGCCGCCTCCCGCCGTACCTTTGCGCCTCTGTCTTGACGTGTTTCGGTCGGATCACGGCTAGTGTAGTGCGTCGACGACCGCCGCGCGCTCCTCATCGAACTGGCCTGTCGGGTGCTCCTCGCCTGTCCGTTCGCGCTCGCGCCCTGGTGGCTGCTCGTCAGCACCCGCGGCGACGCCGACGGTGCCGGCACACGCCTGCTTTGCCTCGCCTGCATCGTGGGAGCCGCAATGATCGTCGGCCCTGGGATCGCCGGGCTGATCGCCGAACCGGCCGGCGGACTCTTCCACCCGCACCGCGTCGCGAACTGCGGACCGCGCAGCGCCGGACTTGCCCCAACAGGAAGCCGCGTGCCATCCATCGCGCGACCGCCGCCGCCAGTGCTGCCGCGACGTGACACCTGCATGGCTCGCTTACTCAAGATCGCGCTTGCCCTCGTCGGCGGCCTCGTCGGCCTGGCGGCGCTGGTGTTGCTGTCGGGCGTGCTGCGCCCGGGTCGGCACGCGACGCCGATCGCCGGCGCGCCACCCGACGGCGCCGGCTTCGTCCGCTACCCGGTCACGCCGCAGCCGCTGACCGGATTCGCCGCGCAACAGATCCTGCACCCCTACATGGCCTTCGAGGGCGGCGGCCTGCACGGCAACGCCTACAATTCAGACGTCCACGTCACCAGCGGCCCGCTCGGCAAGGACCTGCGCGTGACGTCGCGCCGGGTCTCGCCCTTCCCCGGCGGCGTCTGTCCGACGATCACCTTCGCGCGCGACGGCCTGATCGTCGCCATGTGCGCCTCCTTCTCGGGCTTCGAGATCAACCTCTTCGAACCGCACACCCTCGACCTCCTCGCCACCCACAAGCTGGCCACCCGGCCCTCCACCTTCGCGGCGCTGGTGCAGTGGAACATGGACCTCATCTTCCTCGACACCAGCGGCGGCAGCTACTTCTACCTCGACAACGAGGACCGCGCCGTGCTCGCCGATGCCACCCAGCGCCTGCAGCGCCTGGGCCATCGGCGCAGCGCCGACGGCGCGTGGGAGTTCTACGTCGCGGATTCGTGGGACCTCGAACCGTACGCCCCGCACGACTGCCTGGGTATCGACAACTGGCTGCCGCGCGGCGAGTGCGATCCGATCACCTCGGTGATGCCGGATTACCGCGGGCGTATCTGGTGGGTGACGCGCTTCGGGCGCGTCGGCACGCTCGACCCGATCAGCGGCCGCATCGCCGTGCATCGCTTTGCCGGCGAGGAGATCCAGAACAGCCTGTCGGCGGACCGCGACGGCATGTACGTGATCACCGATTTCGCCCTCTACCATATGGTGGCTGATGACGACGGCACGCCGCGAACGGTGTGGCGGGAGGCCTACCTGCGCAGCGACCGCTACCGCTACGGCAACATCAACAACGGCTCCGGCTCGACGCCGACCCTGATGGACGATGAACGCGGCCGTCGCTACGTCGCCATCACCGACGCCGGCGACGATCGCACCGGCCTGGTTGTCTATCGGCGCGAAGCCGACGTCAGTGGGCCGCGCCAGATCTGTCGGGTGCCGTTGTTCGGCCAGGACGCGTCGGCGGTGGAGATTTCGCCGATCGGCTGGGGACGTTCCCTCGTCGTCAAGAACGACTCCGGGTATCGCAGCGCGTTCCACGGCACGTCGGAACAGGCCATCGCCGGCGGCATCGCGCGCGTCGACATCCGTGCCGACGACAGCGGCTGCGACGTGGTGTGGACCGCGCCCAACCGGGTGCCGGCGGTGGTCAGCAAGCTGTCGGCCAACGGCTTGCTGTATTTCTACACCTTCGAGCAGCGGCCCGACGGCGACAATGCGTGGTCCTTCCTGGCGCTGGATTTCCTCACCGGCAAACCCGTCTACAAACAGTTCGTCGGCGCCGGCCAGGCCTTCGACATCAACTGGGGCTCACCGGCCATCGCCACCGACGGCACCGTCTATCTGGGCGTCTTCAAGGGCCTCCTCGCCATCGCCGACACCGCCCCCGGCGAACGGTAGCGCATGCACTTTCCCGCCTACCTCGCCTGCACCGACCCGGCGACGCTGTACCGGATCCTGAGGACCAACGGCGGCTTCGACGCGCGCTACAGCGCGCGCGTGGGCCTCCTGTTTCTGGTCTCGGTCGTCATGCTGCCCTTCAACTGGCTCGAGCGAGCGCTGTACGGGAGGCGGCTCGCCGCGCAGCGCCTCAGCGACAGTCCGCTGATCATCCTCGGGCACGACCGCAGCGGCACCACCCACCTGCTCAACCTGCTGAGCCTCGACCCACAGTTCGCGTACACGCGCCCGTCGCAGATGATCCTGCCCGGCTGCTGCCTGCTGTTCGACGCGGCGATCGACCGCCTGTTGCGCCGGCTCGACTACCGGCGTCCGTTCGACGACATGGCCGTCGGTCCCGGCAGCCCGCAGGACGATGAAGTGCCGCTGGTGAAGCTGACGCCGCACTGCGAGTACCACAAGTACAGCTTCCCACGCAGCTACCGCGCCTGGCTCGACACCTACGTGTTCGACTTCAGCGCCGATTCTCCCGCCTACGCGGAATGGCGCCGCGTCTACCTCGGTACCCTGCGCAAAGCGGCGCTGCTGATGGGCCGCGATCGCTCGCTGCTCAAGAGCCCGGCCACCATGGGCAATCTCAACGTCGTGCTGGAACTGTTCCCGCACGCCAAGTTCATCCACATCAAGCGCAATCCCCACACGGTCCTGCCGTCGCAGATCCACCTGCACCGCACCATGGCCCACAAGTACGGCCTGGAGACCGTCACCGATGTGCAGCTCACCGACTTCGCGCTGTATCAGTACCAGGGGTACATGCGGGGCTTCCTGCGCGACCGGCACCTGATTCCCCCCGCGAACCTCATCGAGATCCACTACGAGGACTTCGTCGCCGATCGCATGCGCTGGTTGCACACCATCTACAACCGCCTGGCCCTGGGTGATGTCACCGCCACCGCGACGCGGTGGGAGGCGCACATCAGCAGCGTGCGCGGCTACGAACCGCACCGCTTCCCTGCCGACCCCGTCCTGCGCGACCGCATCGACGCCGAGCTCGGCTTCGCCTTTGCGGCGCTCGGATACGACCGGGCCCCGGTCTCGGCTGCACCATGCTGAGGCGCATCAAGCGCACGCTCGACGCCAACATCGACTACGGCAGCGCGGTCATGGCCGCCGCGTTCCTGGGCACGGTGGTGTTCTGCCTCAACTACTCGCATGGCGCGATGCGGGCTTTTCCCGCCGCGCTCAAGCAGGCCACCTACACCTTCTTCGTCGCCGGATTCATCGTCCGCAACAATGAACGGCTGGCGCGGCGCCTGGCGGCGCCCGCCGCCTCCCTCCTGCTCGCGGCGACGGTATCGAGTTGCCTGGCGGTGGGGCTCACCTTCCTCGTCCACAGCGCCCGCGGCACGCCGGAGCCGGTGCGCTCCACCCTGCCGACGGCGCTGATCGGTCCGCCGTCGTTCCTGCTGCTCGGCTGGCGCGCCCGCCGCGCCGCGATCGGCGCGACGCCGGCATCCGAATAGGCGCGTGCGCTCGCTGCCACGCTTCTGCTAGCAGGACCCGACCCTCGATGACGGTAGCCGCGACGACCGCCCCTCGGCTGAGGGCGTTGTATCAATACGTCCCGGCGCTCGACGCCCTGCGAACCTACAGTTTCGTGGCGGCGCGCGCCGACGTGCTCGCCGGGCTGTCGGTGGCCGCCGTCGCCGTGCCGCAGGCGATGGCCTACGCGATGATCGCCGGCCTGCCGGCGCAGTACGGCCTGTACACCGCCATCGTCATGACGACGGTCGGGGCGCTGTTCGATTCGTCGCGCCAACTGATCAACGGCCCGACCAACGCCATTTCCATCGCCCTGTTGAGCGCCATCGGCTCGCTACCGACGCAGGACGAGCGCGTCCAGGCGGCGGTGCTGGTGGCCTTCCTGGTGGGATCGATCCAGATCGTCATCAGCGTCCTGCGCCTCGGCGACCTGACGCGCTACATCTCGCATTCCGTCATCGTCGGCTTCACCGCCGGCGCCAGTGTCCTGTTGGTGCTCGATCAGACCAAGAACCTGCTCGGCCTCAAGGCCGTCGGCGACGTGCACGACCACTTTCTGGTCCGCTTCTGGCTCACCCTCACGCAGGGCGGCGCGATCCACGCCCCGACCCTGGCCATCGGCCTGGCGTCGGTCGCGCTCATCCTCGGGCTGCGCTGGCTGAAGCGCGTGGCCGGGGTGCGGCTGCTGCCGGAGTTCCTGATCGTCGTCGTGCTGATGGCGGCGGCGGTGGCGCGGTTCGGACTCGTCGAGCACGGCGTCGCGGTGGTCGGCGACATCCCGGCGGCGCTGCCCTCGCCGGCCTGGCCGGCGTTCGGCGTGCCGTATCTGCAGGACCTCGCGACCAGTTCGCTGGCGATCGCCCTGTTGGGCCTGCTCGAGGCGATCTCGATGGCGAAGGCCATCGCCTCGGTCACCGGCCAGAAACTCGACATGAATCAGCAGTGCCTGAGCGAGGCATTGGCGAACTTCACCGGCAGCTTCTTTCAATGCATGCCCGGCTCGGGTTCGCTGACGCGTTCGGCCATCAACCAGCAGGCGGGCGCCCAGACGCAGTGGTCGGGCGTCGTCTCGGCGGCCGCCGTGGCGCTCATCATGCTCGTCTTCGCCCCGTACGCGCAGTTCATTCCCCGCTCGGCGCTTGCCGGGCTCCTGATCATCACCGCGGCGCGCATGGTCAACCTGCGCGCCCTGCGCTACCATGTGCGCGCCTCGCGCTTCGACGCCGTCATCGTCGCCACCACCGCCGTCGCGGCCGTCGCCATCTCCATCGAGTTCTGCGTTCTGATCGGCGTCTTCATGTCCTTCCTGCTCGCCGTGCCGCGCATGAGTCGCATGCTGCTGACCGAGTTTCTCGTCACCGACCGCACCGTGCGCGAGCGGCGCGGGGGCGACGCCGGGTGCGATCGCATCCTCATCTTCGGCATCGAGGGCGAGATGTATTTCGGCTCCGGCTCGAGCCTCGAGCAGCACTTCGAGGCCATCGAAGCGCGCATCCGGCCGGAGACGCG